>QWCE01002319.1_pt1 | contig 24381 bp, 20 predicted proteins | sample 1972531 | NCBI WGS metagenome assembly QWCE01 (sample SAMN09866716, study PRJNA288562) | Human gut metagenome isolate term4_stool, whole genome shotgun sequencing... | reverse complement strand
AACGCTTCATAAATCTCTCTGTTTGATGCCTGCGCCACAGATTTACTCATATACAATTCTAATTCTTCCTGTATACCGGTTCTCATTTTACTACCTCCGAAAATTTTCCTCTCATTCCTTTTATGATTTATTTTTCTTCCTATTTTCCGAAACTGCAGTTCGGGAAAGTACACACCGGACAGTTCAAACACAAACCGCCTTCTCCGAGCGCGGTAAAATCTTCTGCCTCCGTCTTTGCCTCCATTAAGATCGGGATAATCCCGGTGCCCGTCCCCAGATCAAGCACACGCTCTCCCCGTCTGGCACGCGCGAATCCCGACAACAGCACGGCATCCATACCGAAACAGAATCTCGCCGGATCCTGAATGATATAGTAACCGTTCCGGTGCAGTTCATCCAGACGCTCGTTTTCATGGACAAGATTATTTGGTGTCATCAATCTTGGATTTTCCTCCCTTATCCTCAAGCGCGGACAATTCCTTCAGCTCCTTTGCAGAAAGCTTTATATTTTCCTTTCTGCGGCGCGGACGGAACTTCAGCTCGTCCACCGGATAGTCCCGGAGTTCTTTTTCATCGTCCACCTCTACCAGTACCTTCACCATCTGGCGGAGCACATTGACCGAAGACACTTCTCCTTTCAGTCCGTCCACCGTCGTCACGCGGTCGCCGATACCCGGAAGTCTGCTGTTGAGATACTCGTAGGTCTCTTCCTCATTCTTCAGGCAGCACATCAGTCTTCCGCACACACCCGAAATCTTGGTCGGATTCAAAGAAAGATTCTGCTCTTTTGCCATCTTGATGGAAACCGGCGCAAATTCCGAGAGATAGGTGTTGCAGCACAGCGCACGTCCGCAGATGCCGATTCCGCCCATGATCTTTGTCTCATCGCGCACACCGATCTGGCGAAGCTCGATTCTGGTGCGGAATACCGCTGCGAGGTCTTTTACCAGCTCACGGAAATCGATTCTTCCGTCCGCCGTGAAGTAAAACAACAGCTTATTATTGTCAAACGTGTATTCCGCCTCGACAAGCTTCATATCGAGCTTGTGCTTGGCAATCTTCTCAAGACAGATGCGGAAGGCATCCTTCTCTTTTTCCCGGTTCTTCGCAACCGTCTTCTCGTCCGCCTCCGTCGCAATGCGGATGACCGGCTTCAACGGCTGGATGACTTCCTCCTCCGAAACCCCTTTCGGCTCCGTCATGACCGTTCCCATCTCGACACCGCGGGCGGTCTCCACGATTACGTGCATTCCCGCATGGATGTCCAGCTTGCCCGGTTCAAAATAATATATCTTGCCCGCATTCCGAAAGCGGACTCCTACTACTTTTACCATATTTCTAGTTCTCCTTTATTGTCAGCAACAGCAGTTCCATTGTAAGGTCAAAGTTGACGTTGGCATTCAGCCGGATCTGTGCTTTGCGCAGCGCCTCCAAGATCGTCTCGATGCCGCTGTAAGAACTCTTCTCTGCCTGCCGCTTGATGTCGTACACTTCATCCTTGAAGATCAGACCGTTCACGTCGCCGGTTGCCTTAAACAGCAGCACGTCCCGATACCATACCATCATCAGATCAAAGTAATCATTGATCGAAAGCTTGTATGTAGCAATCTGTTTTACCGCCTCTGTCATCTCATACAAATCGATGTCCCGAAGCCGCTTGATCAGCTGGAGCACCGCGTCCTTTAACTCGTTGAACTCCTCCGAGGACGCAAGCTGAATGGCTTTTCCGACGTTACCCTGAGCGAATGCCACACATACGTCCGCCTGGTAGTCCGGAATCTGATACTTGCGCATCAGATAGCCGCGGATCTTCTCATCCGGCACTGCCTTGATGTTCAATGTGACACAGCGGGATAAGATCGTCGGCAGAAAAGCGGCAGCGTTTGTGGTAAGAAGAATCAGAATCGCGTAGGCAGGCGGTTCCTCAATCGTCTTAAGCAGCGCATTCTGTGCCTGCTCGTTCATCTTCTCGGCTTCATCGATCATATAGATCTTATATCTGCTGCTGTAAGGTTTGATTACTATATCGTTGTTGACCTGGGTACGGATATCATCGACCGAGATTGTATTCGGCTTCTCATGCCGCACATAGATGATGTCCGGCTGGTTCTTCGTCATCGCCTGCTTACAGGAATGACATTCCATACACGGCTCCACATCGGACGGCTGCGCGGCATTTTCCACCACATCCTCCAGCTTCTCACACTCGAGTGTCTGGGCAAACGCCTCCGCGAGCATCATTTTGCCGGACTTATCCGGTCCGTTTATGATGTATGCATGTGATACCTTATCCATTGTGACTGCATTCTGCAGATGCTCTATGATCTGCTCATGCCCTAAAATAGCTTTAAATCCTGCCATAGCTTCCCTCGTTTTATGTTAAGTCAGAATATCCAACAGAAGTCCCTGGATCTCCCCGATCTTGCTCAAGATCGTGATGTGATCCTTCTCATCCTTGACCAGTTCCTGTGCAAGTTCGTCCAGGTTGGCATCAATCAGCCGGATCAGTCCGTAGACTCTGTGGCGTCCCTTGCGGTCCAGGAAATTCTCTCTTGAAAACTTATGAGAGCGGTAGACCACTTCATTCATAAAATCACGGATCAGTCCGCGGTACTTTTTCATATCGCGGATGTCCATATGTTCCGCAATCCGGTTCCCCTGAAACGTAATGTCAGATAACAGACTGTCCACCTTCGCCTGAAGCTCTGCATCCGTGATCGCGCTCGCCAGCGTAAACTTGAACGTTCCGTCGCCGGTCTCCGTCGTCACCGTGTCCGGCACCTGCGTTACCATCTGTGCCTGATTCACCTTAATATCCAATCTGCCACCCTCTTTCCCTGATCCGTCAATCGTTCTGAGACAATATATAATCGCGGATATTTTCTTCCGTCTGCTTTAAATCATCATTTGCAAACCGCACCGTAATCTGTGCGTCCAAAAGCTTTTCTTCGGAAAAATCTGCCGCGTCCGCCAAAAATCTCCGGCACATCTCTTCATAGTGCGGTTCCCGCTGCTGCCGCTCTCTTCCGATCGCACGCTCCAGCCGGATTCCGTCCTCCACTTCAATATATATCGGAACAACACGTTCCTTTCCGAAGTAGTCCCGGAGCTTCCCGTATGCTTCCAGCGTACCGATCAACAGATAATTCTGCCGCAGATCCTGTATCTGATGGTCATCCACCGTAAAATACTTCCATACTCCCTGCACCGTATCGTATGCCCGAAGTTCAATGACTTTGCCACGCTTTAGAAGATCGGCCAGTTCCTTCTCTCCGCAGAAATAATATTCCACGCCGTCCGTTTCTCCCCGGCGCATCGGCCGCGTCGTGTAGGGAATGATCTTCTTCAGCGAAAGCGCCCCGTCTTCCAGAAGCATCTTATATAATGTATCTTTTCCTGTTGAGCTCTTGCCCATCATGCAATAGATTTTTCCCATTCGCTGCACCTTCTAGTATAATATAGTCTTTAAAAATATACAATCTTTATCCGACCGGGGGCAAGATTTCCCTGCCCTTCCACGTTCAGTTTTCTCTCCCGGCACTCTCTGATGTGCCGGATAAACTCTTCCGTGATAACTTCTCCCGGCACGATGAGCGGGATTCCGGGCGGATACAGGTAGACGTAATCCGCCGCCATTTTCCCGACTGCCTCATCAAGCGGCACCTCCCGGTACGGCAGATCCAGCGCTTGATAAATCTGCATCCGGCGCGGATTCTTCCGGTACATGCGCGCCGTAAATCCGGCTTCCGGCACTTCTCCGTCTAATTCCGTCTTCCGGTTCTCTTCAGCGGTCTCATGGGGCTCCGCCATACGCCGGTTCTTTTCATCAATCTCATGGAGCGTCGTCACAAGCCGCCGCATGCCCTCGTCCGTATCCATAAGGCTTGTCATGCCGAGCACATAGTCCGCCGACACCATTTCCATCTGGAGATGATAGTGCCCGAGCAGTTCCTGATGCAGCGCCTCGCCGCCCATGGCGCCCGCATAGATAATCAGCTTGGAATCGTCCCAGTCATACGCTTCTTCCTTGCAGAGGTCTTCCCGCCGCATGACATGCAGCTGCGCAAGATCCGCCGTATCACGGTAAAATGCATCCAGACGTCTCCGGTATTCCGCAAAAAGTTCTGCCCCCTGCTCACGGATCAGGTCGATGCATGCATCCATTCCCGCCATAAACAGATACGACGGCGAACTCGTCTCATAGACGCCCAGATACCGTGCCACGCGCCCGGGATCAATCCGCGTGCCGTTACAATGCAAAAGCGCCGTCTGTGTAAACGACGGCAGCGTCTTGTGCAGACTCATAATCACGGCGTCCGCCCCAAGGCGCACCGCATTTTCCGGGAATCCGGCTCCGAATCCGAAGTGGGCCCCGTGCGCTTCATCGACAATCAGCGCCGCCCCGTGTGCATGACAGCATGCCGCAATCGCCGCGACGTCCGACACGATCCCCTCGTAGGTCGGGGATGTGAGGATCACAACCGCAATATCCGGATGCTTTGTCAGCGCCTCCTCCACCTGCGCCGCGGTAATCTGTCCCTGCAGATCTCCCCGCGTGATTGCCGGATAGAGGAACTCCGCCGCGAGTCCCTGCATGGAAATCGCGTGATAGACCGCTTTGTGGCAGTTTCTTGCCGCCAGTACCTTATCTCCCCGCCGTGCGGCAGCGCAGATGGCGGCAAGCAGTCCGCAGGTGCTCCCGTTTACCAGGTAATACGACCGGTCCGCACCGTAGAGCTTCGCCGCGCGCTCCTCGGCCTCCCTGATAAGCCCTTCGGCATGATGCAGGTTGTCAAATCCGTCAATCTCCGTAATATCGATGGTGTACGGATTTGGAAACGGAAGTGCCCGGCGCTTGTGCCCCGGCATATGAAAAGGGTAGACATCCGATTCCCCGTATGAAATTAGCTGTTGATACAAATGCTCTCTCTCCATTGTTCCTGTCACTTTCCCCTGTCAATCCGTCTTGTTTTGTCCCGTCGATCCGCGCAGCAGAATTTTTGTCACTTGAACATTCCACCGTTTTCCATTATGATATGGGATATATTTATTTAATAGAAATGGCGGAAATTTTTATGAACCACGCACTCATTATCCTGTGCGGCGGCGGAAGCACGCGCATGGGAACCGATAAAGCCCTGCTGCCTTTTGGCGAAGTAAGTCTGCTGGAATACCTTGTGAACAAGTACAAACCGCATTTTTCGCATATTTACTTATCCGTGAAAAAGCCGGGCGAATATACACACCTGTCACTCCCCGTCACAGAAATTGCCGATCTGTACATGAACGCCGGTCCGATGTCCGGCGTATTTTCCGGTCTCTCCATGATGGATGAAGACCAGGCGTTTATTCTGCCGATCGACACCCCTTTTCTGGAACCGGAAGTCGGACTGCAGTTGCTGGAACATCTGGACGGTTTTGACATCGCCGCGGTATCCGGCATCGAAATGGATCAAAAGGTACCGGCGTCCGCCTACTCCAAAAGCTGCCTGCCGTCCATCGGAAAGTGTCTGCTTTTGCATCAGTTCACTTTCGATACGCTGCGCGAGAAATGCAGCGTGTCCTATCTGAAGCGCGAAGAAGCGACCAAAGACTCCGATATTCCGGCAGATCTTCAGTTTTCCCATCTGGATACCAGGGATGACTACTATCTGGCGCTCCGTCTCCTTCACTGCATTTAACTAATCTAAGAACCGCTGCAGATCCGGCATCCAGTCTCCGAAAAAAATCTCGTCCCGGCACAGGGTGCTCCACATCTGCGGAAGGAATTGTTCCAGAACCTGCATGACCTCTGTCCATGCGGGTTCTTTTCTTTTCCGGTGTCTTAAATATTTCTCCCAACGCTTTCTCATGTAGCTGTAATCGCGGTAGGAAAGAATCTCTTTCATCCGCGACTCCTCGGGAAGTAACTGCTGCTTTTTGCAATGTTCGCCGAGCAGTTCCTGAATATGCCTGCCGTCCACCGGCTCCGTCTTTAATATCCCGTAAACCTTATCGTAGACGCTCATATCCGGAAGCAGTTCCATATCCCGGATCAAATAAAAAAGATTCTCCGCGAGAATACTCTCCACCGGATATTCCAGATACGGAATCTGCTTTCCGCCTTCCATAAACGGCATAAAAGTCCGCTTGACCGGAACCAGGCCTTCCTCGGTCAGTTCCGTGACGCGGATATGGATCGGGACCGTCATCTCCTCGAACTCCCCCGCAATCTCCAGATCCACACGGTGATCTCCCGCGCTCGCTCTTCCTTTCCAGGAAATGTCCGGCACCTTTTCCACTTTTAGGATGTACGCGAGCATGACATATCCCATCTTAAGAGACAGTTCCTGCCCCGGAACGATCCCCTCCCGCTTCATAGTGCGTGGATCTGTCACATAGGCAAAATCCAGCGTCAACAGATTTTTCTTCCGGTACTGTTCCACCCCGAGCGCACCGCTGTTTTTCAGCCACAGAAACAGGGAAAACGGCGAATCCTCGATCAGATACATCAGTTCTTCCAGTACATAGCCTGCCAGCAGATTGGAAAACGGAATACCGGTCTCTTCACTTTTTGCTTTCAGTGCAGCTTTTTCTATGATCGTATGTTTCATCTACAGCCATACTCCTATCATCGTCTGTACTTTCTTTACCACTCTGCGTTCCCTTGCGTATTTCATCAACTTTGCAACATCCTTCTTCGGATCACGGATGTACGCTAAAAGCCCTTCTTTGAAAAGCTCGCGCTCCATCTTATCTTCATATTTCAGACACTCGCACATCAGGCGCTCCCGGTCAAAAATTTTCATCTTCGCGCCGCCGTAGTCAATCTCCGTCACACCGAGTGTCAGTGTCTCCGGCTCCGCATACAGCGGCACCACCGGCGGAAAATCCAGCTTAAACCGCGACTTGGACGTGTTCTTGTCCACCGACAATTTGTATCCGTAGGGCTTGCGGTTCAGATAGCCGTAGGCATACAGCGCGGTCTCCAGATTTAAGACGCAATCAGGAAACAGCCGCGCAATCAGCTCCTCCTCCGAGAAATCACTCAGCCGCACCGCATAGTACCCGTTCTTGATCCGGATCAGATCTCCCTTTTCCACAAAATCCAGAATCCGCCGGTAATCGATCCCCAGTTCATTCAGCTGGCTCTTTTTCACCACACCGCCATTCTGATAGATGAACTCTTTGACACGATCCAGAATAAGTTCCCTCTTTTCGTTAATCACATAAGATTCTGACATATCGTTCCCCGTACCTTTCCTTTTGAGCCTTCCCCTCCTGCTACGCATTTTAGGGAAAGTTCTGTATAACTTCTCCGCTCAATGTATATGTTTGTGGTATTTATTGCTTATTTTTACTATAAAGGATACTCTGCTGTTTGTCAATTTATCGTTTCTGTCGTTTTTCCGGCTGTTCACAGCTCTTGATTTGTCTTATAATGTCATAAAAGACAATTTTTTTGTCGTTTGCAGAAAGGAGTTCTCTATGGAAGCAAAATCACCCTCCCTGCGCAAGAATCCGTCCCGGGAAACCTGCGAGGGAATCATCCGCCGGATCCTGATGACCGAGATCTTAGAAAAGGGAAAAAACGAGCATTTCCGCACGGCTGCCGATTTCATGAAATATTTTGAGTCTCTTTACCCGGCGTCCGACGCTCTGACCAAACAGGTGCAGCGCGCCATCCGTTCTTTGAATATGCCGAAGGATGAACTTGGCTATTTCATTCCGAACAAGACTGCCGAACAATTAGAGCAGGAACAGGAGCTTACCTATATTTTCAAAAAAGCGAATGCCGACGTCTGCCGGATGGATGATTACCAGCCTCTGTTTCTAAAGGCGGACGATGCGGTCTCCTCCTACCTGCTTTCCCGCATCACAGACTCCCCTCTGTTTCAGGGAAAATATCTGACCGCGCACACCGTGCCCGGCGGCATTCTCTTCTATACAAAGAACCCGAATCAGCTTGAAATCCTGCTGAAGAGCTTAATTGTCAGATAATTTATCATCATTTTTTTCATGTCCATAATGCAAAAAACGACAATATTTAACATGTAATATTGTCGTTTTTTATTTCTTTGTACTATCTTCTACGTCTTCTGCGGCGTCTTGGCTTGCTTTTCATCTGTCGGAACTGCTCTTTGCGGTTCCTGCGCACTTCCCGGTTGTGCCGGATAATATAATAGTTATCGTAGAACTTCTTTCCGGCGAAAATCAGCCCTGCTGCAACCAGGATTCCAGCTACGATAAGCAGGATTGTGAGCGGTCTGATCCGCACCGTGGAGACCGTCTTCTCCTCGGTGTCTGTCTCCTGCTCTACCTCGCTCTGGTTGTCAAAAATATATCCGTCCACAACCGCACCGGTTGTCACTATGTCTGCTTTTCCGACCTGACGTCCCGCATAGGTGTAGGCAAGCGTTCCCACCACGTTCTCGCTGACGTCGTCATACGTGATCTCCGATGCCGCATCGTTAAAGTCGGTCGTCTTCGGAAGAACGATATTGGCATTCGCGTCGATGTCCACAAACGCCTTGTTGTTATTTAAGGCTCCAACTTCCACCGCCTCGGAATCCATGTATCTGGTCTCATTGTCCGCAATATTGAACAACTGGAAATTATCAAATGCATAGTCGAAAAGGTTCCGGCTGTCGGTCCACTGATTCGGCGATTCCGTATGCATCACGACGCATACCAGACTCATGCCGTCCTTCTCGGCGTAAGTGACCAGCGTGCTGCGCGCGATATCCGTATATCCCGTCTTTCCTCCGGTACAATACTCATACCGGTACTTGAGCGTCTTGAACGGGTAGAGCATCTCATTGTGATTCTGCAGATCCGTCGGCTCATCATGCTTGTTCGTCGGCGGAATGGTGTAGCGTGCCGTCCCGGTAATAATCCGGAAGGTCTCGTTCTGGTATGCCGCTTTGGCAATCAGCGCCATATCGTGCGCCGTCGTGTAATGGTTCTCGTCAAACAGACCGTGCGGATTGGCAAAATGCGTGTTGGTACATCCCAGCTCCGCCGCTTTTTCGTTCATCATGTCCACAAAATGCTCCACCGTACCGCCAACATGCTCCGCCACTGCGTAGGCACATTCATTTGCCGAATTCAGCATAACCGCGTACAGGCATTGCTCCATCGTCATCTGCTCCCCGTAATCGCGGTAGATTCCGGAACCCTCAGTATTGTTGATCGCATCATCAGAAAATGTGACGACCTCATTCAGATCGGAATTCTCCAGCGCGAGAAGCGTCGTCATGATTTTCGTGATACTTGCCGGATAATTCCGCTCATCGCTGTTTTTTTCGTACAGAACCGTCCCCGTCGACATCTCCATCAGTATCACGGACGGTGACTGTACTTCCGGTCCTTCCGGCCAGTAATCTGCCGCCTGCACCACCTGCGGCTTTATCTGTAAAAAGTATAGTAAACTTAAGGCGACACATGCCGCCTTTTTCCACACATTCGCTCTTCGCATTGCTTATAACTCCATTCTATCCAGAAATCCTGTCCATTTCTTCCATATATATCCGGAACATAACTAGTATCAGTATAATCGCAGAAAAAAATACATGCAACAATTTTTCTGGCAAAAGCTCTTTTTTTATCCACAGATTTATTGTAGAATATCTTGTATGTCCACAATTATAGGACTTCCCGACATTTATTAAGATTTTCTTATGAGAGGCAGGAACAATATGAGACTTAGAAATATACCGGGTGCAGACGCCGCCATCACAGAGAGCGTCTACTGCATCAAAAGCCCCGAGACGCACAAAGGCCATTGGCAGGAGATTTTTCCGTCACAGCAGCCGCTTCACATTGAGATCGGTATGGGAAAGGGCCGCTTCATGATGGATCTTGCCGCAGCGCATCCCGACATCAATTATCTGGGAATCGAGCGCTACTCCAGCGTCCTGCTGCGCGCCCTGCAAAAAATGGAAGAGAATCCGCTCCCGAACCTGTTTTTCATCTGCATGGACGCCGCCGATGTCGCTGAGGTATTCGATCACGGAGAGGTAGACCGGATCTACTTAAACTTTTCCGATCCGTGGCCGAAGGACAGACACGCCAAGCGCCGTCTCACCTCCCGTCAGTTCTTCGCGCGCTACGATGAGGTTCTCGCACCGGAGGGACGTCTGGAGTTCAAGACCGACAATCAGGATCTTTTTACCTTTTCCCTGGAGGAGATCCCGGAAGCCGGCTGGCATCTGGACGCCTCCACCAGAGATCTGCATCACGATCCGGTGCTCAATGAAGGCAATATCATGACGGAGTACGAGGAGAAGTTCTCCTCCCTCGGCAATCCGATCTGCAAGCTGATCGCTTCCAGATAAGAAGGAATCCTGCTTGCAGGATTCTCCGCCTGCGGCGGATCGCCCTTGCGATATTCTTCATCTCCGCCGCAGTGCGATCCCCGCGAAGCTTTTTTACTTCATAGGACGCATTTTCCTATGAAGTAAAAACACCCGCAGTCTGGATTTTTCTCGATCCGCCTGCGGGTGTTTTTTGTGTTCTGTTTTCTTTTATTCTTTGATCCGGAACTGGTTGACATTGTCGCTTAATTTTTCTGCAATATCCACGAGGTTTTTCGTCTGCGCATTGCAGTCCGTGACGATGCCGCTTAACTCCGTCATGGAAGCTGAAGTCTCCTCGGTACTTGCCGCATTCTCCTGTGCAATCGCTGCCAGACTCTCCATGCTGCTCATAACATCATTCTTCGCCGTGTTGACTGTCTCGATCTCACGCCGGATATTGTCAATCGCAACTACCACATTGCCGACCTCCGTATTCAGTCCGTCGAATGCCTCTCTGGTGGTCGAAAGCTTCTCGTTCTGCTCATTGATCTCATCCAGCACACCGTTCATCGTCTCGACGCTCTTGTTAGAGTTCTTAATCAGTTCTTCCACAATATCACCGATCTTCTTCGCGGAGTCACTGGACTGATCCGCAAGCTGACGGATCTCATCCGCCACCACAGCAAATCCTTTTCCATGCTCTCCCGCACGCGCAGCCTCGATGCTCGCATTCAGGGACAACAGATTGGTCTGGCTTGCAATATCTGTGATCATCTGGATCGCGCTGCCGATCTCCATGACAGACTGGTTCGTCCTGTCTGTCTGACGGTTGACCTCATCCACCGATTCTCTGGTGCGGTCGCTGATCTCCACCAGATCTTTGATCGTGCCGTCGAGCTTATGATTCTGCTCTTTCATCTCCTCCGTGCTGCCCGTGAGATTTTCCACGTTCTTTGTCGTCTCGGCAATGGCTTCGTTCATGTCGCTGATCTGCTCATTGACCTTCTGCATCTCGCCCGCCTGATTCGTCGCTCCGTTCGCAATGTCCTCCATCGCTGTATTCACATTATGAATGGACTCATTGATCGTCGTAAAGCTGTTCTGGAACCTGGCGCTGAAATCATCCAGCGACTTTGCGGATGTCCGGATGTTTTTTACAATCATGGCCAGTCCGCCAATAAGTGAATATAGCGCACGCGCAATATTTCCGATCTCGTCCGAGCGGCTCGTCATGCGGTCGCTGATCTTGCTGTCCAGATTTCCCTCCGCAACAGCATCCAGATGATCGATCATCGACATCATTGCCTTCACAATCTTTATCATCACAATTGCCAGAAAGATACATGCAAAGATTGCAAGCACTACCATAAATATTATATTTTTTTTCAATCGGTCATTGTAGATTTCGTGAACGGAAGCAGACGTCATACCGGTAAACACCAGACCTGCCATGGAACCGTCACTGTTGTACAATCCCTCATAATATCCGTAATATTTCTGACCGTCAATCACAGTATCGGACACAAAATAACTACCCTTTTCTTTCACAGCCTGATACACATCTGCTGCTATCTCCGTCCCGATCTCGCGGCTGCCGTCCTGACTCACAATGCTGGTCGCCATCCGGGTCGTATTCCAGCTGAGCGTAACATCCTGTCCGGTATTTTCCTTAAAAGCATCCAGCACATCCTGATGTTCCGAGAAATTGTAATCTCCCTTGTACAGCTGGTCTCCATCCGTATTCCAGTCACCACTGCTCAAAATGGACATTGTCTGGTTCACGGCATAGACCGATGTCTTCAATTCATGCTGCATCAGTTTATCAGACACAGTAACGCCAACCGCCCGGATTGCCAGCCCTGCAAAAGCCACAAGAATGATCAGCGGTATGATCGCGGTGATCAGAATCTTCATCATCAGATTCAGACCTTTTTTCCTTTGCACCTCAATATTCTTTTGTTCCATCTGACTCTCTCCCCTTCATATAGTATCTGCTTTTTATATCGTCAGGTTTTTCCTTCTGTTAAAGTAGGATACACTCTTTTTTTAAATTTTAATAATATGCGTTGTAAGCACAAAAAAAGCACCAACCCCACAGTCAATGCTGTAAAATCGGTACCTTTCAATGCGCCACCAGGGGTTCGAACCCTGGACACCCTGATTAAGAGTCAGGTGCTCTGCCAGCTGAGCTAGTGGCGCTTATTTTGTATCTCGTGTTCTGTATCACCCGAGCACGAAAATTATTATATAACAGAAATTTTAGAAATGCAACATTTTTTTTAAAAAACTTCAATTTTTTTTTCAATTGTGTTATTTTATAGATAGAATGGCATAGATCAAGGAGGTTTCTTATGCAAGTTGAACAGCGATTATTGAAATACGTGTCCTATTGGACGACATCGGATGAGAATAACATGGCAGACGGCAAGATACAGATTCCGTCTACCGGGCGTCAGTTTGATCTCGGAAAGGTACTGGAGCAGGAATTACGGGATCTCGGTCTTAAAAATGTGATTCTGACCGACCACTGCTATGTGTATGGTCTGCTTCCGGCAACTGCCGGCTGTGAGGGACACAAGGCCGTTGGTTTTATCTCACATATGGATACCGCACCGGACTACTCCGGCAAAGACGTCAAACCGCAGATCATTCCGGATTATGACGGCGGGGACGTCCGTTTAAACGGTACCGGGGCAATGTTAAAGGTTTCCGATTTTCCAACGCTGAAGGATTTGAAGGGAAGAACCCTGATTACCACCGACGGCACGACACTGCTCGGCGCGGATGACAAGGCCGGTGTGGCAGAAATCGTCACAGCGCTCGAAGAGATCATTTCTTCCGGAATGCCTCACGGAGATATCTGGGTGGGATTTACCCCGGACGAAGAAATCGGCTGCGGTGCAGATTTATTTGACCTGGATTATTTTAAGGCTGCTTTTGCCTACACGGTAGACGGCGATTACGAGGGCGAAGTCGCCTATGAGAATTTCAACGCCGCGAGCGCAAAATTTTCCATTAAAGGCGTCAATGTGCATCCGGGCGAGGCAAAGGATATTATGGTAAATGCCGCTCTTGTGGCGTGCGATATCCAGTCGCAGCTTCCGCCGGAGGAGACACCGGCGCACACCGAGGGCAGACAGGGCTTCTATCATCTGACCGACATGAAGGGTGATGTCGCTTTTGCAGAACTTTCCTATATTGTGCGTGACCACGACAGGGCTTCTTTTGAATCACGCCTGAACAGACTCCGCACACTGGAAGTGGAGATCAACCAGAAATACGGCACCGGAACCGTCTCTCTTACCATCACGGATTCCTACTCCAATATGCTTGAGATCATCGAACAGCATCCTTATGTTGTGGATATCGCCAAAAAGGCAATCTCGATGACCGGTCTCACACCGCTCTCCCGCCCGGTCCGCGGCGGTACAGACGGCGCCAGATTAAGCTTTATGGGTCTTCCGTGCCCGAATCTTGGCACCGGCGGCTACGGCTTCCACGGTCCGTATGAGCATATCAGCGTGGAGGGCATGCAGACAGCAGTCTCCGTCATCAAGAATATCGTGACGATCGTCGCGGAGTCTGATCTGTAAGATTACGGAAAGAATTGTCGCATAGATTCCCGTAATAGGAAGTTCCGGGATATATAAATAAGTATTATCGTTTCAGATACAAAAATAGCGTGGAAGAAATTCTCACATTTTACTTCAGAGAATCTTCCACGCTCATTTTTTATTCTGAAACTGCTAATAACTTCATTTCTTATCCCGGAACCTGCTCTTACATTTTTGCAATCAATGCGGCAATTTCTTCCGGAGTCATAAGCTTGTGTGGATCGGAAAAATCCATCGGTGCAGCTTCCTCTGCCTTTGTCTCAGGCTCTTTCTGCGGTTCCGCCACCTTCGGCTCGTCCGGTATTTCGTTCTCCGGCGCGGCTACTGGCTCTGGCTCGTCCGGTGCTTCATTCTCCGGCGCGGTTTCCTCTTTCAGATCTGCTCCAAGATCGAGACTTTCTCCTCCGAGATCGGAGCCATCTGCTCCTAAATCTAAGCTATCCACTCCGAGATCAAGGTTCTCTGTTCCAAGGTCAAGGTTCTCTGCTCCAAGATCGAGACTATCTGCTCCTAAATCAAGGCTGTCTCCTCCGAGGTCTAAGCTGTCTGCCCCAAGATCAAGTCCGCCTGCTCCGGCATCTAAGTTATCTGCTCCTAGGTCAAGGTTCTCTGTCCCGAGATCAAGACCGTCCACTCCAAGATCCAGGCTGTCTCCTCCGAAATCGAGACCATCTGCTCCAAAATCAAAACTGTCTATCGCCCCGCGCTCTGCCTCAGCCTCATTCTGATCGTCTGTGGCAGCTGCTGCATCTTCCTCTTCCACAATCGCGTCGGAATCTACGACCGGTTCCTCATACTCTTCCAGCACCGGGGTGTCATCCGTCACCGTCTCTGCATCTACGACCGGCAGTTCCTCCTCCGGTGTATCCGGCATGCTAAAATCCTCTTCCGGCTGTGGTTCCATGACCAGCTCCGGCTCCGATTCCATAACCGACTCCGATTCTGTCAGCACTTCCGGCTCCATGTCTGGCTCCGGCTCCATGTCTGGCTCCGGCTCCATGTCTGGCTCCGGTTCCATGACCTCTTCCGGCTGTGGTTCCATGACCAGCTCCGGCTCCATGTCTGGCTCCGGCTTCTGCGCTGCCGCAGCTGCCGTGCTTTCTGTAATTTTGCTCTCCAGCACCGCATTCTGGCTCACCAGTTCATCCATCCGGCTCTCTATAGCGGCAAGCGTCTGCGCCTTTTCCTCTGCAACCGTCTCCTTCACTGTCTGAAGTCCCTCGGTAATCTCCTTAAGCCCTGCGGTAATCTCCTTTAATTCCTCTGCAAATTCCTGCTGCTTTAAGACGAGTTCCTTAACGGAATCATCCATCATGTTCTGCTGCTTTCCGGCAAACTGCTCGAATCCCGCATCCATGCTCTCCTTTAACTGTAAGAGATTGTCCACTACGCGGTCGTTGGAATTCATAAGTGCGTCTGCATTTTCCTTGCTTCTGGTAATGGTCACCTTGGCAATCGCCTTCTGCGCTGTGATGATCTCCTCACCCGGCTCTCTGGTATTGCGGTCAACCGCCTCCAGCTGCTCCGAGATTTTCTTCAGCATCAGATACGACGCCTTTTCTCCGCGAAGCATCCTCTCATATTCGTCTTTTGCCTGCTCTCCGCTCTTATGTATCTCCTTTAATAAGGCAGCAATAAATACATAAGTACAGGCGAGAATTGCTGCTCCCAGAATAATCTGCACCAGATATACCCGGGGCAGGTTGACGATAAAATACATTTCAATCAACAGCAGCACCGTTGCTCCCAGCAAAAAGACCGGTGCAAGCGGCATACCCTTTTTCTCGCGTGGCTGTTTCTCTTTCTTATCCATAGTGTGTCCTCCGTGGCTTTCCTGTCCATCCCTGGCAACAGGCATTGTATAGTGTTATATTATCACAGAACGCAAAAAACATAAACGGAATTTCTTGTTATTTTATGCTACAGATTTTATAATATATTTCGGACTTATTTTCACATTTTTTATACCTTTACGACAGATATGGAGATTATAGCATGAACGAAACCTCTTCCAAGAACGAAATCACATCCGGTATCATCTGGAAACAGCTTCTTTTATTTTTCTTTCCTATTTTACTGGGTTCTTTTTTTCAACAGCTTTACAACACGATCGACGCCGTCATTGTGGGACGCTTTGTCGGGAAAAATGCACTTGCCGCGGTCGCCGGTTCCTCCGGAATGGTCATCAACCTGCTGGTCAACTTTTTTACCGGGCTGACTGCCGGTGCTTCCGTCATCGTCTCCCAGTTCTTCGGATCCGGGGACCGCAAAAAGGTGGACGACAGTATTCATACGATCTATGCCTTCTCCATCATCGGCAGCGTCATCATGACACTGATCGGCATCACTGCTGCCCCGGCGCTTCTTCGACTGATGAATACGCCGGAAGAACTGATGAGTGATTCCATTCTCTATCTGCGCATTTATTTTGCCGGTATCTTCTTCGTGTTTATTTACAATACCGGAGCAGGGCTGCTCCGCGCACTTGGAGATTCCAGACGTCCCCTGTACTGTCTGATGATCTGCTGCGTCATCAATATTATTCTCGACCTGCTCCTGATCGTCGGGCTGGGACTCGGTGTTGCCGGTGCGGCGATCGCCACGCTTCTCTCGCAGGGAATCAGCGCCGTGATCGTTACCGTCTTTCTGATGCGCCAGAAAGATCTCTGCGATTTTTCCTTAAAAGAGATCCGTATCCACCCGAAACTTCTCAAATCAGAACTGCTTTTGGGACTGCCGGGAGGATTTCAGTATGCCATGTACAGCATTTCCAACATGATTATCCAGTCCGCGCTCAACAAATTCGGAACCGACACGGTTGCCGCATGGGCGGCTTACGGAAAACTGGACGCAATCGTCTGGATGGTCAGCGGCGCTTTCGGTATTGCCATCACAACTTTCGTCGGTCAGAACTACGGCGCCGGGAAGTATGACCGCGTCAGAAAAAGTATCCGCGTGTGTATCGGCATGGACTTTGCTGCCGCCATCCTTCTGATGCTGGTGCTCGTATGCTTCCGCCTTCCGCTCTTCCACATTTTTGTGACCGATGAAAATGTCGTGGAGATCGGGCTGAAGATGATGGCGACCATGGCTCCGTTTTACTGGCTGTTCGTCTTTACCGAGGTCTTCTCCGGTGCGCTGCGCGGCATGGGCGATGTCGTCGTTCCGATGCTCATCACAACCGGCGGTATCTGCCTGTTCCGTGTGGTATGGATTTTCGGAGTGGTTGCCCTCTTCCCGACGCTCACCGTAACGCTCCTCAATTATCCGGTGTCCTGGGTTTTGACATCCGTTCTGTTTCTGTTTTACTATCATTTCCGGATGAAGAAGCTGACCGCGCACTGATTGCTCCGGCGTCTCTTACTTCTCTCTGCTTTTTGCGAAGCTGACCGGGCGGCATGCCGTAGGCTTCCTTAAAACTGCGCAGAAACACCTTATAGTTGGTAATTCCATTCTTATTCATTAAATAAGTAATACTCTCGTCCGTCTGCAGCAGATCACTGTGAAAATACTGCAGGCGGATTTGGTTTACATAAGTCAAAAATGTCTGGCCGGTGTACTTTTTAAACAGACGGCAAAAATATTCCGGCGTAAGCGACAGTTCATCTGCCGTCTCTTTTAATGTAATCGGGTTCGTGTAATTTCTTTTCACATACTGCATGCTCTGCTCGATCCGCTCAAAATCTCTCCTGGAGCGGTGGCGCAGCACATGATCGACCGTGGCCGCATCCTTTGTATACAGCAGATACAGCAGCTTATAAACCGCTGCAAGAAATAGCAGATGCGTACCGTCCGCCGCCTGCTCCTGCAGGCACTTCATTTCTTCCAGCTTCTGTGACATCCGGCAATTCACGGATGCGGTCTCCTCCGAATACGGAACATATTCCCCGAAATGCAGTCCCCGCCAGTCCTCACTGACGCGCTTTAAATGCTCCGGCGGAATCTGCAGCAGATAGTAATGCCCGTCCCCGTGGACATGCGTGTAGTGAATGTCTCTCGGATTGACAACGAGAATATCTCCCTGCTGCAGTTCATACGACGTCTCATTGATGTACGCTGTCATTGCCCCGTGCTGCATACAGATCATTTCCAGATGCTCATGCCAGTGTGCCGGCAGCAATTCATTGGACGCGTCGACCTGCGTAAAATAGAGCTGCATCAGCCCGTCATCGGATATAATCTCATGTTCCCCCTGCTGCACTCCTGCTCCCTCTCTTTCCTACTCTCCCCGTGTTTTTCACATGCACGGTTTCTCTTTCTACCATCATACCTTCAGAAGGAAAAAATATCAATATCGACCCATATTTCTGCCAAAATTCGATCTATAACAAACGGAATTATCTGATTATAATACGAACATAGACAATGTTCCATGATGGAAAATATCAAAATAATATCAGGCGTATGCCGGAAAAGAGGTCAAAATGAAGAAATGGACCAGAGTGATGTATCAGCCAAACCGTCCGTTAAAAGAGGGCTGTTACGTGACTGCTTCCAAAGAACACATCGCACTTTCCAGGGAAGCTGCAGCAGAGGGTATGGTTCTCTTAAAGAACGAGCACAATCTGCTGCCGTTAAAAGCAGGCAGCCGGATTGCACTCTTTGGAAAAGGCAGTTTTGATTATGTCAAGGGAGGCGGCGGCAGCGGCGATGTGACCGTATCGTATGTGCACAATCTCTACGATGGCTTTCAGATGCTCCACGATGCCGTCTCCCTCTACGAGCCGCTGTGCGATTTTTACCGCGCCAATGTGAACGAACAGTACGATCTGGGTTCCGTTCCCGGCATGACGACAGAGCCGGCGCTCTCCGCCGAGCTTCTCACCGGCGCCAGTGCCTATACCGATACGGCTGTGATCGTATTGAGCCGTTTTTCCGGAGAGGGCTGGGACCGCTCCAGCATCGAATACAACGGAGAATACAATCCGTGGGAGACAGAGACCAGCATGCCGAAAATCTCCGGAGAGATCTTCCCGGACGGCGACTTCTATCTCACAAAGGAAGAATCCGCCATGATCGCGCAGGTAAAGCAGCATTTTTCCAGAATTGCAGTCGTCCTAAATATCGGCGGCATCATCGATACCTCCTGGATCAAAAATGACGATCAGATCTCCTCCGCACTTATCGCATGGCAGGGCGGCATGGAGGGCGGACTTGCCATGGCGGAACTGCTATGCGGAAAGGTATCTCCGTCCGGCAAGCTTCCGGACACCTTCGCCGCTTCTGTGGACGACTATCCTTCCACCGCGGATTTCCACGAATCGGTTGACTATGTGGACTATACTGAGGATATCTATGTGGGCTACCGCTATTTTGAGACTTTTGGGGATGCGGCAAAACGCGTATGCTATCCGTTCGGATTCGGACTTTCCTACACACAGTTTTCCCTTGCGGTGCAGAGTGTGACCGAAACCGAGCAGGCCATTCGCGCTTTTGTCCTTGTCACAAACACCGGAGATTACAGCGGAAAAGAAGTCGTGCAGATGTATTACAGTGCACCGCAGGGACTTTTGCAGAAACCGGCGCGCGAACTCTCCGCTTTTTGCAAGACAAGAACGCTTCTCCCGGGCGAAAGCCAGCTTCTGACGCTCGAGACAGCAAAGGATTCCATGGCTTCCTACGATGATCTGGGAAAAATTTTCAAATCCTCCTACATACTGGAAAAGGGAGACTATCATTTTTACATCGGAACTTCCGTCCGGGATGTCATTGCGCTGGATTATGTCATGACGCTTAACGCCAACCTGCTGGTAGAACAGCTTTCCTCCAAAGCCGCACCTGCAAGCTTGAAGAAGCGCCTGCTCGCAGACGGAAGCTACGAAGAACTTCCGCAGGGAACTGCCAACGATCCGAATGCCTGTGTTTTTGAAAAAATGGTACCGGGCACCGAGGAGGCTCTCGCCCCGGCAACGCGCGGACGCGGCTCCTACCTTCTGCTGAATTCCTATAAGGAAAACGCGCATCCGCTGATCGACGTTTACGAGGGAAAGATTTCCCTGGATGAATTTACCGCCCAGCTCGATAATGATGACCTAATTCATCTGCTCGGCGGCCAGCCGAATACCTCTGTCGCAAATACCTACGGCTACGGCAATCTTCCGGAATACGGCGTTCCAAACATCATGACCGCCGACGGTCCTGCCGGTCTGCGCATCACCCCGCAGTGTGAGGTCTGCACAACGGCATGGCCATGCGCCACACTGCTCGCCTCCACCTGGAATCCTGCCCTGGTTGAGCAGGTCGGAACCGCAGGCGCAGAGGAAGTAAAAGAGAACAACATCGCCGTATGGCTGACACCGGCGGTCAACATTCACCGCAATCCTCTCTGCGGAAGAAATTTTGAATACTATTCGGAAGATCCGCTGCTCACCGGCAAAATGGGCGCAGCCATGGTGCGCGGCATCCAGTCGCAGCACATCGCCGCAGCCGTGAAGCATTTTGCATGCAACAACAAGGAGACCAACCGCAAACACAGCGACTCCCGCGTCTCCGAGCGCGCGCTCCGCGAGATCTACTTAAAGGCGTTTGAGATCATCGTGAAGGAAGCCGATCCGTGGGTTATCATGTCCGCTTACAATATGATCAACGGCCACCGCGCTTCGGAAAATCACGATCTGCTCGAAGGCATCCTGCGTGACGAGTGGCATTTTCACGGAATGGTAACCTCCGACTGGTGGACGAGAGGGGAACATTACAAGGAGATCAAAGCCGGAAATGATGTGAAGATGGCGTGCGGTTTCCCGGAGCGTGTAAAAAAAGCGATGGAACTGGGCGAACTGGATCGAAGTGATCTGGAGCGCTGCGCAAAGCGCGTACTTGATCTGATCTTAAAGATCGATTAGAAAACTCATTCTTCCTGCTGTAGCTAAAAAGACGGAAGCCTCTCACAGAGACTCCCGCCTTTTTGCTTTTCGACTATAGATATTTTCCGATATGGATTCAACCGCAGCAGCTCCTGCTTCCTCCCCGCCTCTCTGGAAGTTTTTGTTGCAGTCAATCCGTGCGGTTCCATTGGCAGCTGCAGCTACTTCTTCGTTTCTGCAGAATCCATACAACCGTTGCCGGATGCAGCGATTCTATCATCCGGCCACGATTTTCTAAGCGCCGCATAGGAAATCAGGAAGTTTGCCAACCAACCCGCCGGTACGGCAAGCCAGACAAATGCAATACCAAAGCGCGGTGCAAAAATCAAAGCAACCGACAGACGGATCGCAAGGTTTACCATATTAGCTATAAGAAATGGACGCATGATTCCAAGTCCACGCAAAACTCCATCCGTTGCCATCTTAATACCCATGAAAATAAAGAAATAGCCAAGCCATCTCATGTAATCCCCAGATACCTGATATGCAAAAGCAGTTCCGTCTTTTCCCAGAAATAATGAAGAAATCTGGGTGTGTAGTGTTTCAATAATTATAAAAGCCAGAACTGCAAAGCACAGATCTAACACCAGTGCAGCGTGATAGCCTTTTTTGATACGCCCGATTTTCTGAGCACCAAGGTTCTGGGACACATACGGCGAAACTGCATTGCCGATGGACACAAATATCAGTGAGAAAACATTCTCTACTCTCATTGTTGCCGAATAACCCGCAAGTGCCTGTGTACCAAATGGGTTTACAACTGCCTGCACGATCATCATGCCTATTGATACTGTGGACTGCTGGAGAACTGACGGTATGGCAATCCGGAGCATATAATGTAACTCCTGTCCGTCAAACCAGTGAAAGGGACTCTTATATTGGCGCATCCGGTAAAAAAAGATCAGGAATGAAAATACTGCAGAAATGCCCTGTGCGATCAGAGTTGCAAGGGCTGCACCAAATACACCCAGACCAAGCCCTGCCACCATCCAAAGATCCATAATAATATTCAAAACAGAAGAAAATATCAGCAGACCCAATGGAATCTTTGATTCCCCGATTGAGGTGAACATCGTTGAAAGGATATTGTACATAAATAAAAACGGAAATCCCACAAAATATACCCGCAGAGACAGTAAAGCTTCCTCCAGTATATCAGTGGGCGTTTGTAAAAGGCTCATCATCGGATGGGAAAAACGAAAGCCGAATACACCAAGAAATACGCTTAGAATCAGAAAGCTGATCAAAGATGTCGACACAATCGTTTTCATTTTGCCGTAATCTCTGGCACCAAAATAGCGGCTTACCAGTACGCCTGCACCGACACCGGCACCAAGTGCCACACAAATAAATACATTTGTGAGTGCCGCGCATGCACCGACAGCCGCAAGTGCAGAGGAACCAACATACTGGCCGACAATAATGGAATCCGCCATATTATAAACCTGTTGAAAAAAGCTGCCCAGAATCATAGGCATTGCAAAAACAGTCAACGCTTTGAGTGGGGCATCTGTAATCAGGTATTCATCTTTTGGCATTATTTTATTCCTCCTAAATTCCTGCTTTTATCTGGGATTTCTGCCACGATTTATTCCAGTGTCAATACATCGGCCGGCATCAGGTATTCTAAAATGGCATGGAATATCGCTGCCTACTGTTCCGCCAGTTCCTCATAAAACCGGTAATTGTTCTTGCCGTTCTGTTTGACATAATACAATGCCTTGTCCGCTCTTATATAGTATTCTTCAAAGCATTCTCCCTGTCTGCACATGCACAGACCGCAGGATAAGGATGCCGGTGAAGTCTCCGTCGTGGCATTTTTTGCCGCTTCAAAGCTGTCAAACAGCTTTCTCATCTGCGTGTTCATCTCAACTTCTGATACCTCAGACAGATAGAAGAGGAACTCATCTCCTCCCAGCCGGCAGACCACCGCATTCTCCATGCACGCTGTGAGCATTGCTCCTACCAGCCTGAGAGCATGATCCCCTGCCTTATGTCCATAGACATCATTGATCTTCTTGAGATTATCCATATCCACAAATCCCAGACAGCCATCATGCTCCTGCATTTTTTCAATAATCAGTGTCTCACCTTTATGACGCATGGGAAGTCCTGTCAGGTAATCCAAGGTTTCCCTGGCCTCTTTCTGTCGTTCCAGCTCCAGCTCGCGGATGCGGTCCATTGTCTGGATCAGGGTAACGACCAGCAGGACCACCAGTCCGATTGCGATAAAGATTCCGGACAGAGACACAACACGATACACCGCTGTCATCTCCAGCATGACTGCGATCATGGCAGCTACCAGTCCGATCAGCGGAAGCTTGTAATGTTTCGCTGTTCCCTTGATGAGATCCCGGCAGATGGTGATAAATATCGTCAGGAATGTTCCTGCGATCACTATGTGGGACAAGAACATTGTCGAAATAAAATCTGCGATATTCAGTACCTGTAAGATCGTGCATATCACAAAATTCACACAAATGATACACTCTGCCACATGATAGACCTTCCGGTATCTTCCCTGCTGCACACTATCAATATAGAACATGATCGGAATCGGGCAGATCATCACAACAAGGAAGCACATATTCGACAGAATGGAAGCATTGGGAACAAACAGCTGACGCAGCTTCGATTCTCCCAGCATCCACACTGCTCCCAGGATCATGCACCAGCCCAGATACTCCAGATCAAATCTTGTCTTGTATACAATATCGAGCACCAGACTGATGATCAGCACGACCAGTCCGGAAAACAACATAGTGCAGGCGATCAGAGTTACCATAAAATAGCAGTGAAACATATAGGTCCAGATATCTGATTTATCCCCGCAATATACCGTGTTGACGACACCGGAATACTTTTCAGTAAAAGACTGCAGTTCGATCCGCACTTCCTGCCCCGCATCCTCACCTGATGTCTCGCAGAACACATACCCGCTGGCAGAATTTTTCCCGAAGGGTCTGGTATTCTTCGTATCATACACCGTCCTCAGTTCCCCTCCGATATAAATGCGCACATTCTCCATAGAGGATCTGATGGCGATCGTATTTTCATTATAGTCCTGTGGGAGCACTGACCGGATGACTAAAAGCTCACCGGCAGGCACATCATACCGGTCCGGAACCTGGATCTCCTCTTCTGTTCCGTCTGGCAATTCCCGGTAAAAGGTTCCGGCATAAGTAATGCTTTCCTCCGTGACCGGTTCCCTCTCACTTGGGTAAATGCTCTGCCCTAAAAAAAATGCTGCAAGCAGCACAAGTATCACCACATAAAATAAAATTCTTTTATACTTATGGATCGTATATTTCTCTTCTGTCATTTTTATTACCTAATATTAAATAATTCCGGAGCATTTCCCCTGCTTTTATGACGATATTGGGGTGCAGTCCAAAAATCTTTCCCCCGCTCATGAACAAGTTTATCACAGGAGGCAGGAAAAGTAACTATCTATTTTACTCTGTAGACGGAGATATTTCGCCCTGCTTATTCTTGTAGCAGCCAATCGGCTATATCGTGAATTTCGACTCCTTCATAGCTATATTTTGGATGTTTGGTTCTGGCAATAATCATTTTCGGATAAGCATCTCGGATCTGAAGCAGAGGAGAGCATTCTCTCTCAAATGT
>QWCE01005759.1_pt1 | contig 24417 bp, 21 predicted proteins | sample 1972531 | NCBI WGS metagenome assembly QWCE01 (sample SAMN09866716, study PRJNA288562) | Human gut metagenome isolate term4_stool, whole genome shotgun sequencing... | reverse complement strand
TTTTTTCCAAATTGCATATAGAGTAGTGTTTGTATATATTCTATCGCCTGGTTTTACTTCGTCAAGATGATCTCTATCGTAGCTCCAGCCTTTAAAGATATATCCTCTTCTTCTTGGGATATATAGATGCGGCTCGATTAATTCGCCTTCTTCTACTTCTATGTTAGTTATTTCGCCGCCTCTGTGGTTTTCATCTAGTGTTAGGATAAGTGTTGTTGGTTCTGTTGGTTTTGGTGTTGGTGCATCATCCCATTGAGCAACAAAGATATAATCTGCATCTAAAATAAACTTATCTCCAGCTTGATAAATCTTACCTTCTTTTAATTTCTTTAATTCATCAAGTAAGTCTTGTGGTAATTTACTCAATAGATCTTTTGAAATATTTATAGAACACTTCCAGCCCATGAACTTGTGTCCTGCCCACTTAGGTGCATCTAGTAGTGTTATTTCTCTATCTTTTTCACCCTTTACAACTCTTATATCTTTTGGATTTTCTCCATTTGTAAACTCTCCGCCATTAGGGTCAAAGAAAGCACTTAATTTATCATTCTTATAGTTTACATCGTAGTTATTTAAAAGTGATTTTGCTACATCTTCACTAGGAAGTACATCGGTAAAAGAGTTTCTAGCAAATTTTAAATTTCCGTTAAAGTCTTTATAATTTGCTGGTGGATCGAAAAATCCTGCTAAGGCTAAATTATTTTTGAACACAGTTTTTTCATCAATAGTAGGTTGCTTATAATATCTTGTAGCATCAACTTTGTTTTCATATTTTTTATCACTAGTATATATAGCTCCACCATCTACTGTTGCTATATTGCCATCAAAAGTTGATGATTTTAATTCTATCTTATTAAAGTTAGCAATTGCTCCGCCAAACAGTGCTTTATTACCTTTAAATTCAGAGTTTTTTACTACAGTATCTCTATGTGTTGAGACAATTGCTCCTCCTGCGTTTTCACAGCTGTTATTTTTAAATGTGGAATTATCAATTGTTGTTTTGGATTGAGTATATATAGCGCCTCCATATATTTGATTTCCATAAAAAATAGCTTTAGATTTATTGTTCTCAAAAGTAGCATTATTAATTTCAACTATATTAGTTTTACCACTTGAACAGATGGCTCCACCAAGTTCAGAGCTGTTATCTATAAAGCTAGATCCGTTTATAATTAAAGTAACATTTCTATTAGCTCTTATGGCTCCACCGTATGGAGCTCTACAATTAATAATCTTTGATTTAGAGTCCATTGTAAGTTTTGAATTATCATTTAATCTTATCCCGCCACCATTTAGTGTATAATAATCATCCAGATAACCGTTTTGTAAAGTAACATTTTCAAGCTCTAATTCGCCATATTTTTTTAATTCTATACACTCATAGTGACCAAACTCACGATTGTCATCCTCTTTAGTAAACTCATTTTTTGGCTTTTTCTCTGTCTTGCAATTCGCTGCGCCATCAATAGTAAGATTTTTTACTTTAGCTTTAAACACTTTTTGCGTAAAATCATTTGGGTTTCCAAATTCAGCAACAATTCTTTGCGCTTCAAAAACTTCTTTATATATTGTATGTCCATTACCATCTAGTTCTATATTGTATTTCATGAAAGCAGTGTATGGACTAGTCTGGTCAATCTCTTTGTCGTTTGAATATTATTTTATAACCCAATCTTTTTTTAATTCAACTAACCAAGTATCGTCTTGTTGGCTAGGTATAGTTGTAATGTCACGATTTGTTCCACTTTTCATAAGTCCTAAATAGTAAGCTTCATTATTCATAAACTGTAGCTCAGTAAATATAGCTCCTGCAAGATTTCCTCTTGGTTGGTCTTCGATAATATCATTTGTCGCTATAATAGCTTCAGGAATCTCAAATGCAGATTTATCTTTATTCTTAAAAATCATAAAACAGTCATTGGCAAAAGCATTGTATTGTCCCTCAGTAATTTCATAAAAATACAATTTGCCTGCAAGAGCAACATTTTTTCCATAGAAACGATCTTTATAATACCTAGCAGCATAGTACTTTCCGTTATTAGCCTTTGCTATAGTATGAACTTCATTTAAGCCAAATACTTCATCTTCTGCAAAGCTTACTTCGCTTAAAATTGATACAGATGAAAGTATCATGACTAAGCTTAATAGCATTGCGAATAATTTCTTCTTCATTGTTTTTCCTCCCCCGTTTAATAATTATTTACTTTATATTGATATACAAATATATCTACATAACTACCTTTATCATAGCACCCCCCCCCCCACACAAAAATCAAGCTTTGCGAGGTTTTGTAACACGATTGTAACAATTGCACAAAAAAAGAAGGCGCATTGCCTTCTTAAAATGTATTGATTAAATTATATTTTGCTCGCTTGATTCGCTAAATTGACACTTGCACATCAAAAAGTGCATCTCTTCGCTCGAGCTTAGTTCGAAGAGAGAGTCGATGGATGGGACGAAGTTTAGAATAAGCCCCGACGCAGTCGTACGTACGAGGTACGTCGAGGAGGCGGCTTATTCGTAACGAGTTCCAGGCGCGACTCTAATTCGAAATAAGCCGAGCTTGCCTAATTATAGGCAATGGAAACGGTATATCCGGTGAATTATAAACATCAAGCACTCCCTCCACCGTAATCTCTTCCTTATCCTTCGGATAGTTTTGGTTTTTATCCTCTAATATATACTGAATTCCTTGTTGGCAGCAGGCTTGTCTATCGTTGATAAGGACGTAGTGGTCGATGCCGGATGTGTCTGTTGTCTCTAGATCTGTTGAGATGCCTTGTAGCTTGATCTTAACGCCTTCAAAGCTCTTTGGGTCTTCGGCTATCATGGCGACGATGACGTAGTTCATATCTGCGTCGTTCGCGGTTAAATCATAACTTTGGCCGCTTGCGTTTGAGCTTTCATTTTCACTATTGCTTAGCTCGTCACTTATTTCGCTCTCTTGATCAGGCGAAGTGGCCCCACCATCATCCCCGTCCATTGTCTTGGAGCTTTCTTTCATCTTGTTCACTGTCTCGTTGACTGTACTATTAGGCAAATAACGGTATATAACTCTTTTGTTTGTGAAAAATGCGAGTATCAAGACCAAAATCAAGGCCCCGACTATCCTCAAAATTCTCTTCCTTGTTTTATCCACGTTTCACACCTCCTACTATTGACATAATTATGAATATGGCGAGATTCATCACGACGATTGTCGAGCCGACTGGTGTCGAAGCAAGTATTGCGAATATCGCGCCGCCTAGTGCTGATATTAGCGAGATTATTGCTGAGGCGATGGCTATCTTCCTGAATGAATGAAAGACTTTCATCGCTGAAACTGCTGGGAAGACTATGAGTGCTGCGACTAGAAGCGAGCCTACGAGCCTGATTGCAAGTGTGATCACGACTGCGACGACCATTGACAAGACTGTGTTTAACCTTTCGACTTTGATGCCTGAAGCGCTTGCGAGGTCTTCATCAAAGACTGTGATGTATATTTCTTTATAATAATAGATGAAGAAAATTATCACGAGTATCGACAGTGCCACGGATGTGATGACGTCTAGCTTTGTGAGTGTCAGGATGGATGTCGAGCCGAAAAGTGTTGTGCATACGTCAACTGAGACGTTTGGGCCGACTCTGAAGACGTTCATGACTAGGTAGCCCACTGCGAGTGCCGAGACTGAAACCATGGCGATGGCTGCGACTAATTTTTGCGTAAAGCCGATGGCTGTCGCGATTGATAGGGACGCGAAGGCGACGTTTGAAAGTGAATTTGCGATGTAGGAGTAGCGTTTCAAAACGAGTATCACGCCCAAAAATGCTGACGCGAGCGCTATGAGTGAGGCACAGACTAGTGCGTAGCGCACGAATGGGTAGCCTAGGTAGAAGGCGAATTTGTTAATTAAGTCCATCTCTTTTGCCTCCTTCCTCGTAAATCGCGCGGCTGCCGTCAAGCTTAAGTACTTTGTTTGCATATTGTGTAGCTCTTTCGCTGTCGTGCGAGACCATGATGATGGCTGTGCCACTTGCGTTTATTTTCTCTAGCATCTCATAGAGACTTCCTTGCGCCTCTGGGTCGAGGCCGGCAAGCGGCTCGTCTAGTATAAGTAGCTTCTTTTCTTCTACGAAGCTTCTTGCGAGCAAGACTCTCTGCCTTTGTCCGCCTGATAATGAGGAAAAGCGCCTGTCTTTGAGATTTGCTATGCCAAAATTATCAAGGCATTCAAGTGCTCTCGCCTTTTCTTCTTTTGTGTAGAAAAATCTTTTTTTGATCTTAAAGCCGGATAGAACGAGCTCCATCACTGAAGTCGGAAAATCGGCTGCAATTGAGAGGATCTGCGGTAGGTAGGCGATTTCGTCCTTTGAAATGCCATCTAAAACTATATCCCCCGATATTTTCTTATTTAGGCCTAAGATGGTTCTAATGAGGCTCGATTTGCCCGAGCCGTTTTCGCCTAGGATGACGATGTAGTCACCATCACAGACCTCTAGGTTTATAAAGTCACTTAGGACTTGACCTTTGTAGCCAAATCCTAAGTCTTTTAGTATTAATTTCATTAGTTTAACGCCTTCTTTAAAGCGTCTAAGTTCATTTGCATGTAGTCAATGTATGTCTTGCCATCATTTGAACTAGCATTTTCCATAGATGTCATCTCGATGATGTCTTGGTCTTTTGCCTTGCTTGCGTTTTTCACTGTATCAGCGATTTTGCCGTCTGAACCAGCTAGCTTAATGATGTGCTTTAGATTAAGTTCATCAACTTTTTGCGCTAGGAAGCTGATAGTTTCAAAGCTTGCTTCACTTTCAGCTGAGCAGCCAACAAAGGCAGCGAAGTAGTCAAGGTCAAGGTCACTTACTAAGTAGCGGAACGGGAATCTATCCGCAACTAAGATAGTATCTTGCTTTGCGGCCTTTCTCATCTCGTCAAAATCATTTTGAAGCGCATCAAGTTTTGCTGCGTATGCTTCGTAATTTTTCTTGAATGTATCAGCGTTTTTCGCATCGATTTCGCAAAGAGCGTCAGCAATTGCCTTTGAAATAGTTTTTGCGTTCTTTACAGATAGCCAAACGTGTTCATCGTATTCTATTTCTTCGTGATCATGTTCATGGTCATGGTCATGATCTTCATCGCCATGGTCATGGTCATGGTCTTCATCGCCATGGTCATGGTCATGCTCGTGTTCCATACCTTCTTTTACTTCCTCTTCCTTAACAGCATCACCTAAAATTTCAAGCATGTTAAGAACCTTGGCATTAGGCGCTTGTTTTGCTGCATCGGGAGCCCATTCGTCCGATTCACCGCCAACATACAAGAACAGATTTGATTTAGCAATCTTTTCGATGTCTTGAGCAGAAGGCTCGTAATTGTGTAGACTTACGCCATTGTCAGTAAGGTTAGTGACTTCTACATCAGTACCTTCAGTGATGTTCTTCACCCAATCATAAGCTGGGAATGTGTTTGTTACAACGCTTACAGCGTCTCCGTCCTTTTCTACGCTGTCTGCTTCTTCAGCTGGAATAGCCTCAGGAGCTGGTTCGTCAGCCACTTCTGGCGCTTTATTTGAATTGCATGCCACTAGCAAAACGACTGCTAGTAGGCAGGCTAATAATTTATTTATATTTTTCATTTTAATCTCCTTTATATATTTTGTATATTCTACCATTTATTAAATTTTGCCGTTATTATATAAAAAGAGATCTTTAATTGTTCATGCGCACCATAAGCTCAACTGGTGTCTTCGCCATATCCATAGTCATGGTTATGGTGATGGCCCTTATAAATACTAGTACTGCGAGCATAACTTGGGCTGCCGCACGCGAATGGTTTAAATGCTTTTCTAGGTCCGAGACCATATCCATGAAGCGGCAGATCGGGCAAGATGTGCGCTTGCAGACGTGGAAGGCGCTTGTGGCCGCGACGAAAAAGCTTAGTAGCGAGAATGCGACTAAGATGATGCAAAGTATTGATAATAGTTTTTTGATACGCTTTGGCATGTGGCCCTCCTTTTTTACATGCCTTATTATATAGCAGAGGGGGTGGAATGTCAAGAAATAGCGGCTTGTATCGATTAAAATATATATGTACACACTTTTATATTTCTTGTTTATAAATCTTTCTTGCCATAATAATTTCGCAGAACACTTGGATGAGATTGGCGTTGTACAGAATTTTTTGGAGCGAGTCGTATAAACATACGTCGCAGCGACAAAAGAATTCGAAACTAGCCAAGATCGCCAAGTGAATGCGAAATTAAAAAAAGAGAGAGCTCAATGCTCTCAATTTTTTATAAGTACAAGTAATTATTTTTCACTATTATCTAATACTTCTATTATATTTTCAGCAATAGCATGAATTACTGGAACTGCCACTGAGTTTCCAAATTGTTTATAGCTTTGTGTGTCACTTACTGGTATAATGAATCTTTCAGGAAAACCTTGAAGCCTTGCTGCTTCTCTAGGAGTAATCTTTCTAGGATTTTTGCCTTTTTGTTCAATAAGAATTTCGCTGCCATCTTTATAATAACGAGCAGACAATGTATTAGTATACTCACTATCCTTGTTAAACATTGTATACCCAAACCCTTTGCCTTGCAATTTATTTTCTTTCTTTCTTCTCTTGTGTCCTGCCCACAATCTATCAGAAATTGTATATATATAACTTACATCATCTTCTAATATGTCTCCAACACATACTTTTTTTCCGCTTGGTAGTGGGAAAGAAAATTCATCATAATTTTTTACCTTGTCTTTATTGAATCCAACTATATATATACGCTCTCTATTTTGAGGCACGCCAAAGTCTCTAGCTTTAAGAATTTTATAATGTACATCATAATTTAAATCTTTTAAAGTTTCTATAATAACTCTAAAAGTTCTTCCTTTGTCATGTGAAACTAAATTTCTAACATTTTCTAATAGAAAAGCCTTCGGCCTCTTTTCTTCTAATATTCTAGCAATTTCAAAGAAAAGCGTACCCCTTGTATCTTCAAAGCCAAGTTTTTTGCCAGCTTGACTAAATGCTTGGCATGGGAATCCTCCCACAAGTATGTCATGATCTGGGATATCTGAAGCATTTATTTTAGTAATATCTCCATGAGGGGTCTCTCCAAAATTTGCTTCATATGTTTTTATTGCAAATTTATCTATTTCACTGCTAAATACTACTTTAGTCTTTTTAGTTTGATAAAAACCTAATCTTGTACCACCAATACCTGCAAATAAGTCTATCATAGAATATTTGCAACTATCATTGTTTGGGAAAGGTACTTTTATTGTAAAATCTAATATATGTTCTAATTCTAATTGAGACGGTCTACTTTCTTGATTTTCCCATCTTCTAATAGTTCTGTCACCATATTTTGGCATGCCAACTGCCTGTGCAAGTTCTTTCTGTGTCATCTGCAAACTCTTCCTTTTATTTTTGATCAACATTGCTGGTGAATGTTCTTCTTTTTGTGTTATAATATCCATATAGACAATTAGCTCCTTCCTATGTGATTTTTAAAGGACAAGTTGTCCTCTTACTGACACTATTATATCATATAAATATAATTTTTACAAGAAGGGATGGTAAAATGGATATAATTGATATAAAAAATTATAAAGAAATTATAAGAAAAAGCAGGGAAAACTATTTTAAAACTCCTTATGACTTAGTATCTGAAAATTTTGTTAATCTAAAATATAATAAGCACCCAAAAGAATATTTTTTTGAAAATGCAAGTATTATAGTAGAAACTTTAAGATCTAAGTGCTGGGATTCATACAAGCCTCTAGAAAAAAAGTTTACATCTGAAATGCTTAAAAAATTAGTAGACATAGATAAAATAAATAAGCTTAGCTCTATAGAAGCTATTAGTTTTTTCATTGAAGAGTTTCCTGAACATATTTATGCTTTAAGCCTTTCTAATACTCAAAGCAGAAGAAGTAGGGCAGGCAAAGAATTTGAAAGCATTATAGAGCATATATTAATTGGCGCCGAATTACCTTTAGATAGTCAGGGAAATGTTGGGAAAAAAATATTCTTAGACAAAGGCTTAGGTAAGTTAGTAGATGTTGTTTTGCCTGGAGTCTTAGAATATTTTCTTAATAAAAGAAATACTGTCCTTATTAGCGCAAAAACAACTTTAAGGGAAAGGTGGCAAGAAGTTCCTGAAGAAATGGGTAGAACAGGTGCTAGAGAAATGTTTTTGGCTACAATGGATACAGCCATTAGTTCTGATGTTCTAAACACTTTATATGAAGCTAACATACAAGTAACTACAACTAGAAATATAAAAGATAAATATTATCATGACAATAATAGAGTTCTTACTTTTGAAGATTTATTAAGAATTTGCTCAACAGTCACTGATTGTTGGGATGATTATAATTACTCTGATGATGAAAAAGAGCAAGTGCAAAATTTATTGAATAAACAAATTGACAAACATAAAAATCATGAGTTCATAAAAAATTATTATATTAAAAGATTGAAAGAGCTGAAATAGAAAAAGCTGTGAGAATTATTTAATCTCACAGCTTTATTTATTATAAACCAAGATTTGGATCCACTTCAAACCCCAAATCGCTGAAGTCCCCACCATTGAAATATTCCAAATAGCCTTGCGCCCCTATCATCGCTGCATTATCTGTGGTATAAACAGCCTTCGGATAATATAGTTTAAAGCCATGTGCCTTCTCTTCCTTAGCCAGTGCCTCGCGTAGCGCCTTATTATTCGATACGCCGCCCGCAAGTACTATCTTGTCATAGCCGAGCTCGTCTTTCAAATCGACTGCCTTCTTTGCGAGTACATCGACTGCGGCTTTTTGAAAGGAGGCTGCGACGTCGGCTTTATTCACTTCGCGTCCCCTTTGCTCTTCGTTATGAAGATAATTTAGCACGGCTGTTTTTAGTCCCGAAAAACTAAAGTTGTAGTCGCCCGACTTCATCATAACTCGTGGAAGCTCGATGGCATCTGGATTTCCTTCCATAGCAAGCTTCTCTATCTCTGGTCCCCCTGGATACGGAAGGCCCAAGGCTCTGGCGACCTTGTCAAAGGATTCGCCTGCTGCGTCATCGAGTGTCCTGCCGACCAAGTCATAGTCGTAGTAGTCCTTCATATTGACAAGGTAAGTGTGACCGCCTGAAACGACTAGCGAGACGAACGGCGGCTTCAAGCCATCTGTCGTTATGTAATTTGCTGCGATGTGGCCCTTCATGTGATTTACTGGCACTATCGGCACATCCATTGACATCGCGAGTGCCTTTGCGAATGACACGCCAACTAAAAGGGCTCCGATCAGTCCCGGTCCCCTCGTTACAGAGATAAATTCTATTTCGCTTAAATCAGTTTTCGCCTCAGCTAGTGCCTCTTCCAAAACTGCATCTTCACCATGGTAATAGTTTTTGCGGACGCTTTCCTTTTTAAAATCGTATTTTTCATATAAGCTTATCGCTTTAAAATTGCTTTCCCGAACTTCTAAGATAATGGCCTTGCCTTCGGCTACCTCAATCGCCTGGGCTAATAGCCTTGCTCCTATGCCCTGTCCCCTCAGCTCTTCCGAGACCGCTATGTGCATTAGATCTGCCTCATCATAGAGAATCTTGATGTCTACAAAGCCTCCTACGGCTCCCTCTTCGCCCACGTATACAAAGGCCTTGGAGCTATCGCTTTTTAGCTCGCTTTCGACGACGCCCATGGTCCACGGATCGTCTGTCTTTGACAAAATCTCGTAAATGGCCCTCGCGTCATTAGGCTCTGCCCGTCTAATCACTTTTTATCTTCCTCAGCTTGTGATGACTTCATATATATAGGTATCGCGCCGTATCTATCTTCAGCTGTCATCTCATCCAAGTAGTCTATAACGTAGTCAAGGACTTCCTTGGCGATGGGTTCGTTCTCTCTATAAACGCCAGAAATTACATTAGCCCCGAACTTTTCCTTGTATTTTCCATAGAAATCGCCCGGCATAATGACAGTGCCTTCAAGTCCACTCACCATGCTAATTAGCTCATCAAGCGTGTAAATCCTTTCGTCATTTATCATCTCAAATTGATTTTCATAGCTATAAAGCGCCGCGAAGGCTCTATCGCGTCTCGCGTCAATCGCTGGAACTATGTATTTAAGCCCCTTGTAGCGATAGCTCATCGCCTTAAGCGAAGACACGGTGTAAATCGGCTTCTCGTCCTTAAAGCTGAACGCCTTAATCATGGCGGCGGCTATCCTAAGTCCTGTGAAGGAACCGGGTCCCTTCGAAACGGCAAAGGCATCGATCTCGTCCACTTTTAGACCAAAGATGTCTAAAATCTCCTTTGCCATCAGGGCAAGCTTTTCGGAGGCGCTTCTGTCGTATGAAACGTTGAACTCGCCTCTCACAACGCCGTCAACTGCTAGCGCCGCGCTTATATATCTACTTGAACTGTCTAAACTTAAAATCTTCATATTACCTCTAATAATCAAAATTCGTTTCTAAAATTCGGCTCTCGCCGTCCTTAATTAGGCTTATTTTTTTCGCGTCTATAAACTCATTCTCAATCGCTTCAGGCCACTCAATTAGGCTCACCGCGCCACTCTCGTATAGGTAGTCATCAAGTCCTAGCGTATCTATGTCGATGGACTTTGTCAGTCTATATAGGTCGAAGTGGTATATCGCCATGCCTTCTGCCTTATAAACGTTCATTATCGCGAAGGTCGGGCTTGTTACGTAATCATCTGAGCCAAGTGCCTTGACTATGGTTTTGGTGATGGTCGTCTTGCCGGCACCCATTTCCCCTTTTAAAAGGATTATGTCGCCTATAGCAATTTTCTTTGCTATACGCTCGGCGGCGCGCCTTGTATCATCCAGTGTTTTCAGTACTTCTCTCATATTTGTCCTATGGTCCTTGACAAGCATGTAGGGATTGAAGATGTAGGAGCGGATTTGCGAGCCCCACGCAATCTGTGAGTAGTCGCCCGTAAGCTCATCTATTGTCTTTTTGCGCTCTTCTTCCTTCAGCTGAACAAGTTTGCCGTACAAAATACGAAGAGCAACCTCTTTATTTTGCTTTTGGCTACGCTCGTTTTGGCAAGTCGCGACCACGCCAGTCGGTATGTGCGTGATACGAACCGCTGAATCAGTAGTGTTGACGGATTGGCCGCCAGCGCCTTGTGAGCGGTAGTAGTCTATCTTTAAATCCTCTTCCTTTATATCTATCTCAATATTTTCATCTATATCAGGGAAGACGTCGACCGAGGCAAAGCTTGTGTGCCTCTTCTTTTGCGAGTCAAATGGCGATATCCTAACAATTCTGTGTACCCCGCGCTCCGCCTTTAAAAAACCATAAGCGTAGGCACCAAGAACCTTGAAATAAACGCTTCTTATGCCGCCTTCAGTGTCAGCTAGATAATCGATGACCTCAATCTTATAGTCATGGTCAGAGGCCCATCTCGTATACATGCGGTATAGCATCTCCGCCCAGTCTTGAGCGTCGGTGCCGCCAGTGCCTGCGTGTATCGATACGACCGCGCCATTCTTATCATATTCGCCGTCAAGTAGCGTCCTCACCTTGAGTTCTTCGAGCGCCTTGTCTATTGACTCCGCCAAATCGTGTAGAGCCTTGTAATTATCAGGCCTTTCCTCTTCGTAGAGCTCGATGTAGACGCCCATATCCTCAAGATTTGATCCTATCTCCTCGTAGCTATTTAGAGGCGTAGTAACGTCCTTAAGCTGGTCAATCACTAGATCTGCCGCGTCCTTGTCGTCCCAGAATGACGGCCCAGCCATCTTCCTCTCGAGCTTCGTCTTAGTCTCTCTTAGACCATCAGCGTCAAAGATAGTCCCCTAACTTGATGTATCTCTCATTAAAATTCGCGTAATCTTCCTTATACTCTTGTAATGTCTTCATTACTCATTCCTTCCACAGCAGTTTTTGTACTTCTTGCCGCTTCCGCATGGGCAAGGATCGTTCCTGCCAACTTTTTTAGTTTTTCTTATGTATGGCTTCTTCTTTTCGCCAGCGTTGTCGCCCTCGAAGCCTTCCTTTATATTCTTATTTTGCTCTCTTCTCTTAACCTTGTTTGGATCTTCAACGTGGAATAAAATTCTTAAAGTGTCTTCCTTAATCGCTTCATTCATCGCCTCGAACATGTCAAAGCCTTCAATTGCGTAGGCCCTAGCAGGGTCCTCTTGCGCCATGGACCTAAGTCCAATACCTTGCTTCAACTGATCCATCGCGTCGATGTGATCCATCCACTTGTCGTCAACAACTTGTAGAAGCACGATTCTCTCTATCTCTCTGAACTTTTCAGGAGTAAATTCATTTTCCTTCGCTTCGTATTTCTTAAGCGCGTGCTCTGTAAGCATGTCAATTAGCTCATCCTTGAGAATGTCCTTAGTATTTAGACCATCAATATCTTCCATATCTATATCGAAAATGGCCTTAAGGTGCATGAATAAGCTCTTGAAGTCCCAATCGCCACAGTCTTCTTTTTCGAAAGTCATGGTATTTACAAAACCCGCTATGACGTCCTTGATCATGGCAGTGATATTGTCCCTAAAATCAGCGCCTTCAAGCAGTTTCTTTCTCTCAGCGTAGATGACTTCTCTTTGCTTATTCATTACGTCATCGTACTTAAGAACGTGCTTTCTGATACCGTAGTTGTTTCCTTCGACCTTTCTTTGAGCCGACTCAATCAGCCTTGTCAATACTGGCGATTTTATCGAGTCGCCTTCAGGCATCTTCATCATATCGATGGCGTTTTTAAATCTATCGCCGCCAAATAGACGCATTAAGTCGTCTTCAGCAGATATATAGAATGTCGATGAACCGGGGTCACCTTGTCTGCCGGCACGACCACGGAGTTGATTGTCGATACGTCTTGACTCGTGTCTTTCAGTACCTATGATGTGTAAGCCGCCTGCATCAATAACCTTAGCCTTTTCCTCTTGAAGTTCCTTCTTATATTGTTCAACGTATTCGTCGTATTCTTTTCTATTCTTTAGTATTTCACTGTCCTTAGTGTCTTCGTGCGAGTCAACTTGCGCCATCTCTTCTTCAGATAGACCCTTTCTTCTCATCGCTTGCTTTGCCATAAACTCAGGGTTGCCGCCTAAGATGATGTCGGTACCACGGCCGGCCATGTTAGTCGCTATAGTAACTTGACCCAAACGGCCCGCTTGAGCAACGATCTCCGCTTCTTTGTCGTGGAACTTCGCGTTTAAGACCTCATGCTTGATGCCAGTCTTTTTAAGTAGTTTCGATAGCTCTTCCGACTTTTCTATGGATATAGTTCCGACTAGAACCGGTTGACCTGTTTCGTGTCTAGCCTTGATATCGTCAATAACAGCGCCGAATTTTTCGCCCTCAGTCCTATAAATCTCGTCAGGATTGTCCACTCTGATAACCGGCTTATTAGTCGGTATCTCAATAACATCCATGTGGTAGATGTCTTGAAATTCCTCTTCTTCAGTCTTTGCAGTACCAGTCATACCCGAAAGTTTCTTGTACATTCTAAAGTAGTTTTGGAAAGTTATAGTCGCCAAAGTCTTTGACTCGCTTCTAACCTCAAGACCTTCCTTCGCCTCAATCGCTTGATGAAGACCATCCGAGTAGCGTCTACCAAACATCAAACGGCCAGTAAACTCGTCAACGATGATGATCTCGCCATCTTTCACAACATAGTCCTTGTCCTTCTTCATAAGGCTCCTTGCCTTCATCGCTTGATTAATATGGTGAATGATCTCCATATTCTCAATGTCAGAGAGGTTTTCAACCTTGAAAAATTCCTCAGCCTTCTTAGTGCCAAGCTCTGTTAATAGCACAGAACGGTCCTTTTCGTTGACAACGTAGTCCTTAGTCTCTTCAACCTCTTCCTCTTGCTTAACAAACCTGTCAAGAGGGTCCACGTGCTCGTCAGGGTCTTGCACCCTAACCGATAGACGCGATACAAAAGTCTTCGCAAGCTCATAAAGATCAGTAGATTTGTCACCTTGACCAGAAATGATAAGTGGCGTTCTCGCCTCATCTATTAATATGGAGTCCACTTCGTCGACAATCGCGTAGTTTAGCTCCCTTTGCACCATATTTTCCTTGTAGATAACCATGTTGTCCCTTAAGTAGTCGAAACCGAATTCATTGTTAGTACCATAAGTTATGTCAGATGCGTAAGCAATCTTCCTATCTTCCTTAGGCATATCGTGCACGATGCAGCCAACAGATAGACCAAGATATTCAAAAACCTTGCCCATCCAGTCCCTGTCACGCTTAGCAAGGTAGTCGTTTACAGTAACGATGTGTACACCCTTGCCCTCAAGCGCATTTAAGTAAGCCGGCATAGTCTCAACCAAAGTCTTACCTTCACCAGTTTTCATCTCAGCGATGCGGCCTTGATGCAAAATGATGCCGCCCTCGACTTGCACCCTGTATGGCGTCATGCCTAGAACCCTCTTCGAAGCTTCCCTAACAGTCGCAAACGCCTCCGGTAAAATGTCATCAAGCGTCTCGCCGCCCTTTAGTCTTTCCTTTAATTTATTAGTATTATCCTTTAATTTCTCGTCCGATAGCTTCGAGTATTCATCCTCCAAAGCCATAACCTCTTCAACTTGTGATCTGTTCTTTTTAATAGCCCTGTCCGAAGTAGAGCCAAATATTTTTGAGAATAATCCCATCTTTTCACCTTCTTTAAATTACTTCACCCTTTATTATACCTTATTTGAGATGAAATTACAAGAACTTGAAAAATATTTTATGAGTAATAGCCCTCGCCACGCGCATGGCCTTGCCACTTCAATTAATTTTGCATGAGTAATGACGGGTGGATGGTATACACCGGGCGAATGGCATATGACGAGCAGATGGTATATGCCAGACCAATGGTATATGACGGGCGGATGGTATATGCTGAGCGAATACTTCTTTCTTTTACTTACACTTTTCTTCCTTTATATATATAATTATATATATAATGCCTAAGTTTTTAAATCACAATAATGCTTTTGCAAAGAAGTCTTCTTTTTAGATTTAAAATACGTAAGTATTTTTTATCGCAAGAAAAGTTTCGCAAAAAGTCTTCTTTTTAGATATAAAATACGTAAGTATTTTTTATCGCAAGAAAAGTTTCGCAAAAACTTTTCTTTTATAAAGGCGAGATAATATTATTAAAAAACGTTTTTCACGAGAAACGCTTTTTGCGAAATCTATTTTGTAAAGTATATTTTACAAATACAAGGCTATTTCCCTAAAAATCAAAAAAATTATGGTGATTTTACATATTTTACACAAACTTTACAATTGTCACACAAAATCTTAATAATATAACTCTATAATCAACTTGTAAAAATAATTTAAAGGAGTGTTATTTAAAAATGACAAAAAAATTAATTTCATTATTGCTAGTACTTGTATTAGCATTCTCTCTAGTAGCTTGCTCTAAGGACGAAGAAAAACCTGCTGAAACAGCTACTGAAACAAAAACAGAAGAAAAGACTGAAGAAAAAACTGAAGAACAAGCACCTGAAGCTTCTAACGAACCTATCACTGTAATCTCAAGAGAAGACGGTTCTGGTACTAGAGGAGCTTTCATCGAAATCGCTGGTATCGAAGAAAAAGACGGAGATACTAAGGTTGACAGAACTACTGTTGAAGCTGTTGTTCAAAAATCTACTAACGCTGTTATGATGACTGTTAACGGTGACAAGAACGCAATCGGTTACATCTCTTTAGGATCTTTAAACGATAGCGTTAAGGCTGTTAAGGTTGAAGGCGTAGAAGCTAGCGCTGATAACGTTCTTGACGGTTCATACAAGATCGCAAGACCATTCAACATTGTATACAAGGGTGAGCTTGATGGTCTTAAGAAGGACTTCATAGACTTTATGATGTCCAAAGAAGGACAAGACATGGTTCTTGAAAACAAATATGTTCAAGTTGACACTGCAGCTCCTGAATACAAACAAAGTTCTCAATCAGGTAAGCTTGTAGTTGGTGGATCAACATCTGTTACTCCACTTATGGAAAAATTCGCTGAAAAATACATGGAAATGTATCCAGACGTTAAGATTGAAATCCAATCAACTGGATCATCTGCTGGTATCCAAGCAGCTATCGAAGGTGCAGCTGATTTAGGTATGGCATCAAGAGACTTATCTGACGAAGAAAAGGCTGAACTAACTAACGTAGTTATCGCTAAAGACGGTATCGCTGTTATAGTTAACAACGAAAACGCAATCGAAGATTTAACTCTTGATCAAATCAAAGCCATCTTCGTAGGTGAAACAAAAACTTGGGGAGATATTAAATAATTTAGACTAAAAGAAAATTTCTTGAGGAGGGCCAGATTTGAGCCCTCCATAATTTTATAAGGAGTAATTATGAATAAAAATTTTAAAGAGAATTTCATGAAGTATTTCTTCTTTGTCATCTCTCTTATCTCAGTCGCTGCTCTATTACTTATATGCTACTTCATTTTCTCCGAAGGCATTCCTTTTGTAAAAGAGTACGGACTAAAAGAGTTTTTATTTGGCAAAGTATGGGCTCCTAGGAACGTTCCCGCGTCTTACGGTATCGTGTCAATGGTAGTTGGCTCGGTCTATACAACGCTCGGCGCGATCATCATAGGTCTGCCTATAGGACTTTTGACTGCCATATATATGGCATTCTACGCCAATAAAAAAGCATACAAAATACTGGAGCCAGCTGTTCAGCTAATGGCGGGCATCCCTTCAATTGTATATGGTTTCTTTGCCCTTGTAGTTATTGTGCCACTTGTAAGAAAGGCGTTTGGCGGTGACGGCATGAATATAATAACGGCTTCCCTACTTCTAGGAATAATGATACTTCCAACTATAATCTCCATATGTGAGTCATCATTAAGGGCCGTCCCAAAAGCCTTCTATCAAGGTTCAGTAGCACTCGGTGCAAGTAAGGAAATAAGTATATTTAAAGTCGTTGTACCTGCTGCAAAGAGCGGGATCATCTCCTCTTTCATCTTAGGTATAGGTAGAGCGATAGGTGAAACTATGGCTGTTTACTTAATTGCGGGTAATCAGCCTAGAATCCCGACTTCCATTACACAAGGGGTTAGAACACTTACAACAAATATAGTTATAGAGATGGCATACGCTACGCCCACGCATTTGCAAGCACTTACTGCGACTGCCATGGTCCTATTCATCTTCATTTTGATAATCAATACTATATTCTACTTTATTAAAGGAAGTGAAAAGAATTATGAGTAAATTTTTGAAAATATTGATCAAAGTTGCTGCCTACTTCACTTTGGCTACACTTGTCTTCATAATCCTTTACATTTCTGTCAATGGTCTACCAAATTTAAAGCCATCATTATTTGCGCTTAAGTACACAACAGAGAACGTATCGATGCTACCAAGCTTAATTGTAACGCTTGTAGTCGTTGTACTCACTTTACTCGTTGCCGTGCCTATAGGCGTTGCGAGCGCCATCTACCTAAGTGAATACTCGAAGAAGGGCTCGAAAATCGTAAAGATCATTAGGCTTGGTACTGAGTCACTAGCTGGTATCCCGTCTATCATCTACGGTCTATTTGGTATGATCTTCTTCGTATATGAGCTTCAGATGCAATACTCGATTATGGCGTGCGTCTTAACCGCCATCATCATGGTTTTGCCAATTATAATAAGAACTTCGGAAGAAGCGATACTAGCTGTGCCCGACTCGTTTAGAAAGGCCTCCTTTGGTCTAGGCGCAGGAAAGCTATCGACGATATTCAAAGTAGTTTTACCTCCAGCTATGAACGGAATTTTGGCAGGTATCATACTTTCTATAGGTAGAATCGTCGGCGAAACTGCTGCATTTATCTACACTCTAGGTACTGCGACTGCTATGCCAAAGGCGCTTAACGAATCAGGAAGGACGCTTGCCCTACACATGTACGTACTAAGTGACGAGGGCTTCCACGTTGAAGCAAGTTTTGCAACTGCCTTTGTTTTACTGATTGTAGTTGTAATTATCAATATGCTTTCAACAAAATTATCAAGAAAGGTTATGAAATAATGAATAAAATTGAAGTTAAAAATATTGACCTCTTTTATGGTGATTTTCAGGCGCTAAAGAATGTGTCTATGGATATGCCTGAGAACAAAATCACGGCTTTCATTGGCCCATCTGGCTGTGGTAAGTCAACACTATTAAAGAGCTTAAATAGAATGAATGATTTGGTTGATGGAGTAAAAATCACTGGCGAAATCACTTTGGATGGCGAGGACATCTACGCTCCAAAAGTTGATGTTAACGAGCTTCGTAAAAGGATCGGCATGGTTTTTCAACAACCAAACCCATTTAGCATGTCTATATACGATAACATTGCTTATGGTCCTCGTGTTCACGGTATTAAGAAGAAAAAGGACCTTGACATCATAGTAGAAAGGTCACTACAAGGTGCGGCTCTTTGGGACGAAGTAAAGGATAAACTAAAGAGAAACGCCCTTCAAATATCTGGTGGCCAACAACAAAGGCTTTGCATAGCAAGGGCTCTTGCTGTTGAGCCGGAAGTTCTCTTAATGGACGAACCAACATCGGCTCTTGACCCAATATCGACATCAAAGATCGAAGAATTATGCGAATCACTAAAAGACCATTACACCATCGTCATAGTGACTCACAACATGCAACAAGCGGCTCGTATATCGGACTACTGCTCCTTCTTCTTTGAAGGCGAAATCATTGAATCGGATCAAACGAGCACCATTTTCCAAAATCCAAAAAATAAAAAGACTGAAGACTATATCACTGGTAGATTCGGTTAAAAAAGGGGTATAATCATGGTAAGAACAAGATACATTAATGAATTAGAAAATTTAAAGAATGAAATCATTTTATATAGTGCTATCGTTGAAAAGATGCTGATGGACATGAAGGTGACTATAGAGACGGCTGTGGAGGATGCTGACATCAAAGATCAGCTTCAAGAGATTGAGAGTAAAGAGGACGAAATTCGCGAGTATAACAGAAACATCGAGACTCTATGTCTTAAGATTATGTCGACTCAACAACCGGTTGCGAAGGATTTAAGGTTTGTTTCGTCTACTTTAAACATCATCAGAAACGTTGAAAAGATTGGCGGACACGTGATCGAAGTCGCTGGCCTACTTAATTTTGTAAGTATCGGCGAGGACTTCACTGAAGAAATTTTGGATATGTGCCTATCGACTAAGAAGATGTTAAAGAGCGCGATTGACGCCTTTATCACTGGCGATTTGGAAGAGAGCTACAAGGTCATCGCCTCCGACGACAAGATTGACGCTTTATTCAGCCACATAATGAGTGAGGTCGTAGAGAAGATTGGCGATAAAAAAGATGACGCTCTAAGGCTTATAGACATCATACAAATTGCGAAGTACTTCGAAAGAATCGGCGACAACGCAGAATCTATCGCGGACTGGAGCGTATTTTCAATCACTTCTAAGCACTATGAGTAGGAGGAGCTATGATATATATAGTTGAAGACGACAGGAGCATTAGGGATTTAGTTCTATATGCACTGCACAATGAAAATTACAAGGCTGAAGGCTTTGAGAATGCTGATGAGTTCTTCGCAAGAGTTAAAAAAGAACTGCCAACGCTAGTTATGCTCGACATCATGCTGCCTGGCACAAGCGGACTTGAAATACTTGATCAAATGAAGAGGGATGCCGCACTAAAGAACATCCCCGTAATTATGCTAACAGCTAAGACTACTGAGTTTGACAAGATTACAGGGCTCGATAGGGGCGCTGATGACTACATCACAAAGCCATTTAGCGTCTTGGAGCTCTTGGCAAGGGTCAGAGCCCTTCTTAGACGCAGCAAAGTGAACGCTGGCGACGTACTTGACTACGCTGGCATCAGACTCGACTACGATAAAAGAACCGCAACAGTTGATGGCGAGCCCATCGCCCTTACTTATAAAGAGTTTGAGCTCTTATACTTTTTACTATCGAACCCAAACATCGTCCTAACAAGAGACAGGATTATAGAGAAGATCTGGGGCTACGATTTTGAAGGAGAGACAAGAACAGTTGACGTTCACATCGCTTCGATTAGGTCGAAGATTGAGCCATATCAAGGCATTATCAAGACTATCAGAAGCCTTGGCTATAAGGTTGGTGACGAAAAGTGAAGAAAAGACTAAACATCACCTACGCCATTTGCTTTTTTCTAACTATACTAATATCCGTCTCGCTAACAGTGCTTATAACATACAAAAATACTAGCGCAAACGAGCTTAGAGACCTACAAGACGAATTGAAACTCGCTTCGCAAATGGACGTAGAGACATTAGAAAAGATTGGCACCTTTAATAACAATATCCGTGCAACTGTAGTAGATCCAAGTGGCGCAGTCATCTATGATAACTTCTCTGACCCATCTACTATGGAGAACCATGCTGATAGAAAAGAGATTAAAGAAGCCTTAAGTGGCGACATTGGCAAAGACGTGAGACTATCCAATACGCTTAATAAAGACACATACTACTACGCTTCTCTCATGGCGGACGGCAACGTAATAAGGCTATCAAAACAAACAGAATCAATACTTGGCTCATTTATGAAAGTAGTTCCACTTATACTACTTATGTCAATACTACTTATTCTAGTGCTTTTACTAATAAACAAAAAACTCGTAGACAAGCTGCTATTGCCTATCGATTACGCTGCAGAACACTTACACAGAGACGATTTCAATACAGCTAAGATCGACGTTTACGACGAACTAAGTCCATTCATAAGGACTATAGAGAGAAAAAATAAAGACATCAAAGGCTATATAGAAAGCCTTGAAACTAAGGAATCAACAGTGAATGAGATACTTAGAAACATGAACGAAGGCCTAGTACTCATTGACACTGACTTAAAAGTCGTTCAGCTCAACGACGCGTCGAAGAAGCTATTTAAGTCAAATATGCAAACTGATTATACGGGCACGGACGTCGTGAGACTAACAAGGAGCCAAGAGGTTTCGACTAGACTAAATGATTTGATTCAAACGCACAAGTCATCGAGCTTTGAAATCATGGTCGACGAAGACAACCTAAAGATATATCTTTCGCCAATTGAGAATGGCAATGCCCTTACAGGCATCATCATGCTAGTTCTTGACGTAAACGACGAGAAAAAGGCTGAAAAGCTTAGACGAGAATTCTCCGCGAACGTTTCGCACGAGCTAAAGAGCCCACTCACATCGATATCTGGTTACGCCGAGCTAATTAAGAACGGCATGGTTAAGGAAGAAGATATCAAAAAATTCTCCGGCATCATCTTTGACGAAGCAGGTCAAATGCTACGCTTGATCGACAACATCATCATGATATCGAAGTTAGACGAAAGACCACAGCTAAAGAGCGAAGAAGAAGTTTCGATTAAAGAGACTATAGACAATATTTTAGAGCTATATAAGGGTAAAATTGACGCGAAAAATTTATCAGTAGAGTGCCATATCGAAGATGGACTTAAGAAAAATGTGCCACTTGGTATGCTTTCAGAGCTTTACAGAAATTTAATCTCAAACGCTATCAAGTACAATAAAGACGGCGGCAAGCTTACAATCTCCGTCGAAAAACGCGGGGACAATATCATAAGCAAAATTTCAGACACAGGAATTGGCCTTGAGAAAGACGAAATCCCTCGTATATTCGAGCGCTTCTACATGGTCGACAAGGGAAGAAATAGAAATACAAACTCAACAGGCCTTGGTCTATCCATAGTGAAACATATAGTTGAGGATATGGGTGGATCGATTGATGTGATGAGCGAAGTAGGCAAAGGAACTACTATGAAGGTGATCTTCAAAGCTTAGTCCGAAAATTCATCTAGTTGAGCGTAGCGAACGAATATGAATTTTCAAGACATCGAGTTTAGAAATTAACAATTTATGTAGACCAGCAAGCGAAGGAAAACAATTTTCGATGTGCAATGCTCGAGTACTTTTGTACACTCCGCTTGCTTCGTCAGTCCACATCGTCCAATCATCGCGTTTGCTCTGCGAAGTCCCATGGTCGAGTTATGGTCCACAGTAAAATAAATAATTTTTGTGAATAAAGAAATTTTTATTAAAAAAATATTTCAGATTCAAACTGGCCCTTGAGCTTGCTCTGCGAAGTCTCATGGTCATAGTAAGATTCATGGTAAAAATGATTAAGCTAGTGAATAAAGAAATATTTATTAAAAAGAAATGAATGTTTGTCATTCGATTTGCAACTAATCAAAAAATGATACACTTTACAAAAATGAAAGCTGTGAGAAAAAATTCTCACAGCTTTGTTTATGTTTATTCTATTTCGCCAATCCGTAAGTTTGCTCCACGTTTGTTATGAAGATTATTCCCTTTCCTTGCTCTTCAATCCCAGTTTCTTTTCTTATCGACTCAACTATGTCCTTAGTTTTTGCTTCTTCTGATATAATCAAGACGATCTCTTTCTCGGGTTCGATGAGCATATTAAAGACTTTGCGCGCTTCTTCGCTGCCCGAGCCTCTCGCGTGCATAACAGTTCCGCCTCTTGAGCCAGCTTTTTGCGCTGCTTCGATTACGTCGTCTGCATTTCCTTTTTCAACTATAGTATATATGGCGTTGTACATATTTTCACCTCTTTTAATATTTTCACTTCCATTAGCATTATCTTCAGTGCCAAAGACGTTGAATGCGCTCTCGATGTAGGCAATTCCGTGGTTTGGCTTGTCCATTTCAAGTTTTTCTACTAAATAATCAGCAAGATCCATAATCTCCTCAGTCTTTCCGAAGAGCATAAGAACTGCTTTTTTCTTGTCGTTTAGACCTAGATAGTCAAATATTGTCCTAGATGCAGTGCCTCTGCCTAGCATGGCAACTGAGGCTGTAACGCCTTTCTCATCAGCTAAATGCAAGACTTTGCTCGCTTTATTGTGCTCGACTATAACGACTAGCATTTCTAAGTGACGAGACTTTAAACTACGCATTCTTCACTCCCCCTTTTTCATGTTTCAGATAGAATAGACCAAGTATTTGCAGTGCTATAAGCGGAGTCATCGCTACCATAGCAATGGTACCGAAGCCGTCTATAAGTAGGTCCGCTGTTGGTGTTGAGGCTGCAACGCCTTGTGCATAAGCAAGGATAAATGTCGCAGTCATTGGTCCTGAGGCAACGCCGCCTGAGTCAAAGGCGATGCCGACGAATAGGTTTGGCACTTTTTTCATTATCAAAAATGTTATGATATAGCCCGGTAGCAAGACGTGCCATAGCTGCATGCCAGGAACTAGTATTTTAAGTATCGACAAGGCAACCGCGATGCCGACACCTATTGACAAAGTCATAAGTACGACTGATTTTTTGATTGAGCCCGCCGTAACGGCTTCGATTTGGTTCGTAAGTACGTGAACTGCCGGCTCCGCGAGTATAGTCAGTACGCCCATCAGAAAGGCGATGGCAACGATGAAAGCCTTGCTGTGCTCTGTGGCTAGCACGTGACCGATGTAGCGGCCGACGTCCATAAAGCCGCTGTTTACGCCAACTAGGAAGATTACAAGTCCCACAAACGTTAAAACGCAGCCGGTTGCGATTCTTGCGTTTGCCCTCTTCGAATTATGGAAGAAGATCATGTTGCAGATCGTGTAAATCACGATTATGGGTAGAAGCGCGATGATTATCTCTTTAGCGACTATCGGCACCTCGTGGATGAAGTGCGAGAAAATGCCCGCTTCTGCTGCCACGGCAATGTCTGGAACCTCGCCAAACTCTGCATTTGATAGCATGCCTAGTACCAGTGCTCCGATGATGGCGCCTGCTGAAGCGATGCCAACTAGGCCAAAGGAGTCGTCTTCGGACTTTTGGCTGTCTTTGTTAATGGCGGAGGCACCTGCGGATAAAGCAAGTAAGAATGGTACAGTCAGTGCCCCAGTTGTTGCTCCTGAAGCATCAAATGATACTGCTAGGAAGAACTGGTCTGCAAGCACTGCAAGTACAAGTATTATGCCATATGTAAGCATTAAAAACTTCTTTAGTGAATACACTTTTACTATACGTACCATGCCTAGTGAAATAAGTAAAGCGACACCCATTGACACAAGCATAACTAGTGTTGACTTCGATACGACGCCCAAAGTTACCTCGCCAACTTGATTCGCCAAGATGTGCAAATCCGGCTCAGCTATTGAAATGACAAAGCCTAGGATCAGTCCCATGAGCGCTATGACCCAAAGTTTACCGCTCTTAACGGCTGCGTTACCAAAGCTGTCGCCCATAGGCGTGATGCCAAGGTCGACGCCGATTAAAAATATTGTCAGTCCCAAAAGTATGAAGACCGCGCCCAATAAAAAGCGTATGAAGACATCGCTCTCTAGCGGAACCACTGTAAAATTCAGTATCACAACGAGTAGCGATATCGGCAAAACGGTCGCTAGGACTTCTTTAAATTTCTCTTTAATCAAAATGTCACTTCCTTCTAGTCAAATTTGTTTATTTCTTTAGACAAGTAAAATC
>QWCE01002309.1_pt1 | contig 24453 bp, 20 predicted proteins | sample 1972531 | NCBI WGS metagenome assembly QWCE01 (sample SAMN09866716, study PRJNA288562) | Human gut metagenome isolate term4_stool, whole genome shotgun sequencing... | reverse complement strand
TTTACTATTTTTATTTTGAATTCCGTGCTATATTTTACCATTAAAAAACTGACCTCCTTAAGTTAGTTTTTAGGTCTAACTTTTGGGGGTCAGTTCAAATATAAAAGCCAACACTTTTTCTATTTTGAAAATAATTTTATCAACCAATACCACCAAGAATTGCGCCTGCTATTAGGGCGATTATGGCAGCTGTTACATATACATATTTTGCAAGTGGATAGTACCAAGATCCAATTGGTTTTAATGCACCTTGATTAACTGCAGAAAGGGCATAATCCTTTCCTGCAATCCAAAGGAACATTATGCCAGCAAGTGCTGCTCCTAGTGGGCAAATGTAAATTGAAACTACATCCATCCAACCACTTACTATTGCTTGGATAAATATTGCCACTATACAACCAATTATATGAATAGTTGTAGTCGCAATAGGTCTTGAGAAATTAAATTTTTCTTGCAAGTAAGCTACTGGTGTTTCGTAAAGATTTATTATTGAAGATACACCTGCGAAAAGTACGCAGACGTAGAAAATAATTCCTACGATTCTTCCAACAGCCATTCCGTTAAATACATTTACTAGGAAGATGAACATAAGTCCAGGACCGCCAGTATCAAGTGGTGCATTTGCTGTTGCCATTGCTGGGATAATTACAAAGGCAGCAAGTAGAGCTGCTATTGTGTCAAAAACTGCAACATTTCTAGCAGATGATGGAATACTTTCGTTTTTTGGTAAATAGGAACCGTAAATTACTGTTCCATTTCCTGCAACTGATAAGGAGAAAAAGGCTTGTCCGAAAGCAAAAATCCAAACTTTTGGATCCTTTAATCCTTCTGGATTTACTGTAAAGATGTATTTATATCCATTAGCTGCACCAGGAAGTGTAAAGATGTAAATACCAAGTCCAACAAATAAAATGAATAATAAAGGCATCATAATCTTATTTGCTTTTTCAATTCCGCCAGATACTCCCATGACCATAATGGCAAAACTTGCAAGGACAGCTATAACTATCCAGATATTTGCACCAAAGGCAGATGCTGTTTGTCCAAAAGTTCCACCAATTACATCCATGTCTTGACCCATTGCATAAAGTCCGCCTGATAGTGATAGGAATGTGTATTTAAAAATCCATCCCATTACACAAGTGTAACCTATTGCTAGGGCGAGGGAACCAAGGACTGGAATAAGTCCAATTATTTCGCCAAGTTTTCTATTTTTCCATCTTAGTTCTGTACATTTTCCAAAGGCACCAACTGGTCCAGCTTCTGCTGATCTACCAAGTGCCATTTCAGAAATTACTCCAGTAGATCCTATAAGAGTTACAAATATTATGTAAGGGATTAAAAAAGTCATGCCACCATAGGTGGAAACCATTATAGGAAATCTCCAAATATTACCCATTCCAACTGCAGAGCCTATACAAGCAAGTATAAAGCCCCATTTACTTTTAAAACCATCACGAGTTTTTAAGTTGTTATCCATAATTATTCTCCTTAATAGGGTAATTGCCCCTGTGTTTCAAGGGGCTAATTGAATTTTATTTTTTATTTTACTCTAAATTATTTTTCATCTTCAGAAGGTTCATAAGTTTCTAGGAAAGCGTGGAAGTGACGCATTGGAAGGTTTTTACCCTTTACTATTCTAATATTAGGAATAGTAGCACGATCTTCGTAAAGAGCCTTTACAGCTGCAATTACATAATCCATGTGTTCCTTAGAAAGTTGACTTCTGTTTACTGCAAAACGAACTACATTTGCTACTTCAGCTTGTTGTTCTGGAGTCTTTAAATCATATTCCATTGAATAGTTGCCTAGTTCTGCAGTTCTAATTCCATATCTTCTAATTAGTTCAACAGAGAAACCTTGACCAGCAAAAGTTTCTGGTGCTCTCTTGTTGTCGAAAAATTCGTCCATGTTGATATAAACACCGTGACCACCAGCAGGTAGTACTACGCCTTTTACGCCAGCTTTATAAAAACCTTGAGCAAGGTATTCACATTGTTTAACACGAGCATCAAGATAATCAAACTTAGCTGCTTCATAAAGACCAGCAGCAAGTGCCATAATATCTCTACCACTCATTCCACCATAGGAGTCGTTTCCGTAAGAAGAAATTTGTTTAACCTTTAATAAAATACCTACATCAGTTTTAACTGATCCATCTTCGTTAAAGTCAGAGAACTTCTTCCAGAATAAGCCCTTATCTCTAAAGGCAAGGACGCCACCCATGTTTGCGTGTCCATCTTTTTTAAGAGAAGCAGTGAAGCCATCGCAATAAGAGAACATTTCTTTTGCAATTTCTGGAATAGATTTGTCAGCATAACCTTCTTCATTAACTTTTATGAAGTAAGCATTTTCTGCCCATCTTGCAGCATCAAACATATAAGGAATTTCGTATTTGTGAGCAATTCTTGAACATTCCCTCATGTTTGCCATAGAAACTGGTTGACCACAAACTGTGTTGTTAGTAATAGTTGTATAAATTAGAGGAACATTTTCTGGTCCTAATTTTTCAATTAATTCTTCCAATTTTTTTGTGTCCATGTTGCCCTTAAATGGATTCTTTTCATAGTGACCATTTTCAGGAACTTCCCACAAAAGTTCTTTATTGTATAAATTTCTTGGGATAGAGCCCATTTGCTTGATGTTACCTTCAGTAGTGTCAAAGTGTCCATTAGAAGGAATTGTGTAAGTCTTTCCTGGTTCTCTTCCATTTAAAATATTTCTAACAAGTTCGAATAAAACTGATTCTGCAGCACGACCTTGTTGGATTATAAAAGTATTAGGTCTTTCCATTTGTGCAGAGCCACCATTAAATAGTCCACCTTCATATTCACAAAGGTAAACTTCATTCATCATTTTTTCAACATCGTCGCAGTCAGTTCTTACAAGGTCAATAATTCTCTTTTGATCGTCGCCTCTTTCAAATACATCTCTAAATGTATCTAAGAGAACATAGTAGCCCTTGTTTCTTCCATAAGATTCATCGCCTAAAAACATTGCAGACCATTGAACATCTGTCATGGCAGTAGTTCCTGAATCTGATAACATATCGATAGTTAACATTCCTGCAGGGAAAGCAAATTCATTGTAGTGAGTAGCTTTAAGAGCTCTTTCTCTTTGTTCCACAGTTACATTTGGAATATTCTTTGTAACATAAGTGTAGGAATGTGGTGTAGGTACGTCTAATTGATACTTTTTCATAAAAAACCTCCATATAAAAATAAAAAAAGTTACAGAGGAACCCCGGTCATCGAAAATAAATCGACTAGCGGACAGTATCCTATAGAGAACCCCGGTTATCAAAATTTTAAATTTTTCTTTCTTGATGAGCGGTCAGAACTCCAAGATAATATGTATTATCTATGAAATAGTTTACATTACTATCGTGAAGAAGTCAATAATCTTGTAAATTGAGGAATTAAAAAATATAATAATAATGAAATCGTTTTATATAATTAAAATAAAAATCTCCAAATTAATGGAGATTTAAATAATTATTAAATATTTATTTTTCAACAGAAGCTGAATAATTTTTTTCTATAGAATCGTCAAGCATTTTGTTAAATTCTTCATCAGTTTGATTTACATTTAGGCCTTCAGTAAGGGCTCTTGAGTAAGATGCGATTACACCCTTATTTTTTCTAAGTTTTTCGTTAGCTTCTTCTCTTGAATAACCGCCTGAAAGGGCAACAACTCTAACTGTTTGGTCAAAGTCATATAGGTCTTCGTAAAGATTTTCTTTTTCTGGAAGAGTTAACTTAAACATAACATAAGTGTCCTTGTCTAATTTTTTAAGTTCTTCCACAAGATATTTTTTAAGAACTTCTTCGATTTCAGCCTTATCTTTAGCGTGAATATCAACTTCTGGCTCGATAATAGGAACAAAACCTGCATTAGAAATTTTCTTTGCGTAGTCAAATTGTTGTTCAACAACTTTTTTAATTGATTCTTCATTTAGTTCTTTTACAACAGAACGCATCTTTGTGCCGAAAATATTTCTTTCTTTAGCATTTTCAAGAAGTTCATCAATGTGTTTGAAAGGCTTCATAAGTTGAGCTCCGTCTTTTTCTTCATCAAGACCTTCATCAACTTTTAAGATTGGAACTATGCCTTTTTCTTCCCAAAGGTAATCAGCAGTATATTTGCCATCAATTTTGGAATTCATAGTCACTTTAAATAAAATTGCAGCTAAAATTCTATCAGATGTAAAAGCATTATCTTTTATAATTCTTTTTCTCATTTCATGAACCTTATCAAACATTTCCTCTTCGTTTGAATAAGCATCTTCAGTAACACCATAATTTAATAGGGCCTTTGGTGTTGATCCACCAGATTGATCAAGAGCGGCAATAAAGCCCTTTCCATTTTTCATTCTTTCAAATTGTTCTTTGTTCATTTTTACCTCCAAAAGTCTAGACTTCTAATTACTTCTAATTATATAATAAGTAGACAAAGTTGACAAATGACAAAATTTTGAGGTGAATATGAAGTATTACGCAGTTAGAATAGGAAGAAATCCTGGCATCTATCACACTTGGGATGAGTGCAAAAGAGAAACCATGGGATTTAAGGGAGCAAGCTTTAAAAAGTTTTCCACTCTTGAAGATGCCAAGGCTTTTATAAATGAAAAAGAAGAACAAAAGAAAGAATCAGCAGGAAAAGATGAACTTGTCGTCTATGTTGATGGTTCTTATAGAAATAAAGATAAATCTCACTCTTATGGAGTTTATATGTATAATGATGAAGAAGAATACACTTATTCAAAGAGATTTTTTAAAGATTCAGAAATGAGAAATGTGTCTGGAGAAATCAAAGGAGCCATGCGTGCTATGGAAGAGGCAGCAAAACTTGGCAAGAAAAAAATCTATCTTCACTATGACTACGAAGGCATAAGATCTTGGGCTCTTGGATTTTGGAAGACAAATAAAGAAGGAACTATTGATTATAAAAAATTTTATGATTCCATAAAAGATAAATTAGAAGTAAAATTTATAAAGGTAGAAGCTCACACTGGTGTTGAATACAATGAACTAGTGGATAAACTTGCAAAGGAGGCAAAATGAGAAAATCTTGGGATGAATATTTTATGGAGATAACAGAAATGGTGGCTACAAGGTCTACTTGTGATAGGGCTTTTGTGGGTTGTGTTCTTGTTAATTCTGACAACAGAATAATCTCAACAGGTTATAATGGATCAGTTACAGGAAATCCTCATTGTGATGAAGTTGGTCACACTATGCGTGATGGACATTGTATAGCAACAATCCACGCAGAGATGAATGCACTTTTATATTGTGCTAAAGAAGGAATTTCCGTAAAGGGAGCTAAAGCCTATGTGACTCATTTTCCATGTCTTAATTGTACGAAGGCACTTATCCAGGCAGGCATTCGTGAGATAAATTATCATGAAGCTTATAGGATAGACGACTACGCTCTAGAATTACTTAAAAAAAATAATGTTTTATTAAAACAAATTTAAAAGTTAATCTAAATAATAGAAGAAAAACTCAAGCTAGTTATAAAATGCAAAATTTTATTAGCTTGAGTTTTTTAATTTGAAAAATTTTTTATAAAAATTTTTAACACTTGTATTATATAAAGTTACTTTATTTAAATAGTGGGTATTTAATATTAGTAAGCAATATTAATTTTATTTATGAATGAATTTTTTAATAAAGGAGGAAAAATGAAAAGTTTTGTAGAAGAGTTTAGAGAATTTATTGCTAGAGGAAATGTAATGGACATGGCTGTAGGTGTTATCATAGGTGGTGCCTTTGGTAAAATTGTTTCAAGTCTTGTGGAAAATATTTTAATGCCACTTATAGGTATTTTACTTGGTGGAGTAAATTTCTCAGACCTAGCTGTAACTGTAGGTAATGCAGAAGTTAAATATGGTATTTTCTTACAATCTGTCTTTGATTTCTTAATTATTGCTCTAGTTATTTTCATTATTATTAAGCAAATTGCTAAGGTTTCTGAAAAATTCAAGAAAAAAGAAGAAGAACCAGCACCAACTGAAAAAGTTTGTCCTTTCTGTAAATCTACTATTGCCATTGATGCAACAAGATGTCCACACTGTACATCTGAATTAGGAAGTGCAAAATGAAAAAGTGGGCATTAGTCCTCGAAGGTGGAGGAGCTAAAGGTGCTTACCAAGTAGGCGCCTACTTTGCCTTAATGGAAATGGGATTTGATTTTTCGAAAATAGTCGGAACTAGCATTGGTGCCTTTAATGGGGCCATGTTTGCCCAAGGGGATGCCTATGAATGTTTTAAGGCTTGGAAGAGTTTAGATTTTTCAGCCTTTGATAATGAAATAAAAAATGTTCAAGAAGATGAGAATCTCTTGACAAAAGTTGTAGAAAAATTGCGTCAGCACGATATTAAAATTCCTGAACTCACTAGATCGCCTCACCCTCTTTATAGGTTAGTTGATCAATTTATAGATGAAGATAAGCTTAGGGAGTCTGATGTGGATTTTGGTTTGTGCACAGTAAATGTATCAGACTTGAAGGTTGAAAAACTTTGTAAGAATGATATTGAGAAGGGACTTTTAAAGGATTATATTATTGCTTCTTGTTATCTTCCAGTTTTTAAGTTAAAACCTCTCCATGGCAAGTATTATATAGATGGAGGTTTTGCTTCTCCTGCTCCTATAGACATGATTGATAGTAGCAAGATGGATTCTGTTGTAGTAAGACTTCACAACGATCCACCTAGAAGTGAAATTAAAGCTAAATATATAATAAAGCCAAATAAAAGGTTAGGATCAAGTATGGATTTTAACAAGGAAAAGGCTGATGAACTTATAAAAATGGGATACTTTGATGCTTTTAGAGAAGTTAAAGGCTTAAAGGGAGAAGATTTTTATATAATGCCTGTTGACGAAGAAGAGAGTTTCAAGTATATTTACAGACTTTTGAAGGATAAGGTTGAGACATCTGACAAAAAACTTGCAAGGATGATTTTTGAAGATTACGCTCCGAAGTTGGCAGAAGAATTTGAAATGTCAGAAAACTTTGAATATGATGAGCTCTTGTATAAACTTCTTGAAAGAGAAGGTAATAGAAAGAAAATTGACAAATTTAGGATTTACACAGTAGAAGGATTTATGAGGGAGATTGAAAATGGATTTTGATGCTGATAATTGCTTAGAAAAAATAAAATCTAAGTTTCAGAATAAAAAACCCATGCCTGTTGATGTAAAAAATAGGTTTTCAGTGATGTTGCCACTTATAAAAAGAGATGGCGAGATTCACCTTCTTTTTGAAAAGAGAGCCTTCACTCTTAGAAATCAACCAGGGGAAATTTCCTTTCCAGGTGGAAGAATTGAAGGAAAAGAAAGTCCACTGGAAGCAGCAATAAGGGAAACTTCAGAGGAACTTTTGATTTCAGAAGACGAGATAGAAATATATTCTGAAAGTGACTTTGTAGTCAATCCCTACGCTGCAATTATTCATACTTTTGTAGGTGAAATAAAAAGGGATTTTGATGAAATTTCTCCATCAATAGATGAAGTTGAGAAGGTTTTTACTATTCCCTTGTCTTTCTTTTTGGAGACTGATCCAAAGTCTTACAAGATAAATCTAAAAGTAGAAAGAAATAAGGAGTTTCCTTATCACCTCATACCTAATGGAGTTAATTATAAATTCAAAAGAGGTAAGGAAGAAGTTCTTTTTTATGAATATAATGGAGAAATAATTTGGGGTTTTACAGCAAAGATGGCCAGAAGATTTGTTGAAAATTTAAGATCCTAAGTTATTTTATATGTTTATAAAAAACTTATATTTTAAGAATTTATTCAAAAATATAAAAAAATTGTAATATAAATGTAATATTCAGATAAAAAGCCCTAAATTTCAAGCTTTATGGGCTTTTTTATTTTTTATTTAAAATAAATTAATTTTTTTAAAAAATTAAAATGGCTAAAATTAGCCTTTTTTAACGTTATTTACAAAAAAGTTACAAAAAAATTGACAAATTTAGTTTTTTTTAATATACTTTTATGAGGTTAGAAGAAGTTACAAAAGAGTAACAAAATTTACAAACTTGTAACGTTATGGAGGTTATATTTTTGAATAAAAAGAACATTTTTAGGAATGCGAAATTTATCTTAATCGCACTTGCCTTGGTGTCTGTCTTAACAATGGGTTTTAATACAGCTCTTGGCAATGATGTAGAATTAAATATCAATGGAAAGACTAAAACAGTTTTTACATATGAAAAGACAGTAAAGGACTTCTTGGAAAAAGAAGGAATAGTACTAAAGAACAAGGACCTTGTTAGTCCAAGCTTAGATGAAGAGATTACAAAGGATACAAAAATTGTCATCACTTCACCAAAATCTTATCACATTAAAGATGGTAACAAGACTCTTATAGCTGAAGCTAATGGATACACTGTTGCTGATGTGCTAGAAAATTTAAACATTAAGCTAAATAAACTTGACAGAGTTTCTCTACCACTTGATGAAATTGCAAAACAAGGTATGGAAATTAAAATCGATAGAGTGGTTCAAGAAACTGTAGAAAACAAAACTGAAATTCCTTTTGAAACAGAAACTCGTGAAAACAATGAAATGTTTAATGGTGACAAAAAGGTAATCACTAAAGGTCAAGTTGGACAAAAAGTTGAAAGTTTAAAAAATACTTATGTAAATGGAAATCTAGAATCAACTGAAGTTATTAAAAGTGAAATTACTAAAGAAGCTGTAAAGGAAGTTGTAGAAGTTGGAACAAAAAAAGCTACTGCTGCTCCTAATGGAAAATCAGCTAAAAAGGTAATTGTTATGCAAGCCACTGCTTATGATCCAAGTGCAGGTTCAAAAACTGCTATGGGAACTAGAGCAAGAGTTGGTGCAGTTGCAGTTGACCCAAGAGTTATTCCACTAGGTTCAAAATTATATATTGAATCAATGGATGGCTTTGCAAGTTATGGATATGCTACAGCAGAAGATACTGGTGGAGCAATTAAGGGCAACAGAATAGATTTATTCTACAGCACTAATGCTGAGGCAAATAATTTCGGAAGAAGAAATGTAAAAGTTTATGTACTTGATTAATAGAGTCCTGGAAACAGGACTTTTTTTTATGGTTTTTTTGAAGGACTTATATTAAAATAGTTTAGAAAAGTTTTTAAATTTATAAAAATTGAAAAGATTTTGTAAATATAATGTCAAAATTATTTTTAAAATTAGCAAGTACTCATTTAAAAGAACCTACATTTAACTTATAATATATATGAGGATGATTTTATGAAATTAATTGAACATGAACTCGTCGATAGATATATTTATTATTTGCAAAGATACATTCCTTATGACAAGCAAAAGGATGCCAAGGACGATGTTTTAGCTATATTAGGAGATAGACTTCCAGAAATTTATACGGAAGAAGATATAAAAAAAGAATTAAATAGGATGGGCAATCCCTACGAATTTGCAGGAGCTTATAGTGAAGCTGGCAACTTTCTTTTAAGTGGAAAGAATTATGAAATTTTCAAAGCTTTTTTGAAGATTTTATCTTTTTCAGCTCTAGTTGGAATAATTTTATTTACCTTTAATTATTTTAGTAGATTTCATGGGACTAGTTTGTTTGATATATTAAAAAGTCTTGTTATCAGCATTTTTGTACTTAGTCTTTTGCCTTCATGGATTTGTGAAAAAATAAAAACCACAAAGATTTTAAATGCCTTAATGGAAGATTGGGACATAGAAAATCTTTTTGAGTCCAAAAATTTAAAGTTAGAAAACTATGAAATAGGTCTTCTAATTGTAAAATTTTCTATGTATTTTATTTTACAAATTTATATACTTACAGCTAGCATAAATATCTCAATTGTTACTTACAGTTTTGTTATGATTTTATTTTTTATTAACGTGCTTTCTGCAAATCTTAAATTTTCAGAAAATACAATTCTTTCAAAGACAATGTATGTAGAATATTTTGTAGATATTTTTAGCATACTTAGTCTTATTATCATAACAAGCTATTTTATGCCAAGAGTCTTTGCCATTAAGTTTATAATCTTATGTAATATAATTAATTTGATTTTAAATACTTACACTATTTCCAAGTCAAAAAATATATTGTTGTCGAGAAAAAAGAGAAGAAAAAACAGAAAAAGAAACAAAAAAGACAGAGATTAAACTCATTGAGTAATCCCTGTCTTTTTATTTTATTAATTAAGCTACATTTTCGTTTAAATATTTTATAATATCTAGTGATTCATAAAGAGGCTTTTCTCCAATGAATAGGCAAGGAACTTGTTTTTTGCCGCCCTTTTCAACTAGGTATTCACGAGCTTCTTTGTCTTCGTCTATATTTTTTATTTCTACAGAATCAATGCCATTGTCTTTCATAAAGTCTTCTACTTTTTTACAAAATGGGCAAGTTGTTCCTACATATAATGTTAATTTTTCCATATTATCCCTCCAATCTTTTATTACCCAATTAATAATAAAGAAAACACTGGCAGTATTTAAAAAATAGAGCTTTTTTGGTATAATAACATAGATTCGAGGTGATATAGTGGGATTTTTAGACAGTCTTGATGGCAATTTAAATGACCTTGCTGGAAATTTAAATTATCTAAAGAAAAAACTTGTTAGTGAATCACAAGAAATAAAGAAGATGGCAAGACTTAAATATGAAATTTTAAATGAAGAGAGAAAATTATCAGAGCTCTTCGAAGAACTTGGTCGTCATCAATATAAACTCATAAGAGGGGAAGACTCTCAGCTTGATGTTGGCGAAACTCTATCAGAAATTGATAAGCACAAGTCAAGAATTTCTTCACTAAAAATGGGTCTTGATTTAAGTGATAATAGGTCTGGAATAAATTTCACTGATAGCAAGGAAGATTCAGGAGCAAGTGAGTCCACTTCTCTTTTTATAAAAGACGATTTAGACAGTGAAGATAATAGGGACTCAATAATTTTTGTAGAAGAAGATGAAGATGAAAGTTAATAAAGAATTTGTTGAAATAGATGGAATAAAAACTGCATATATAAAAAGAGAATCTGGCAAAAAAATTGCTGTAATTCTCCATGGTTGGGGTGCATATATTGAATCAATTATGCCGATTTTTAATGCCATACCTGAAGATTACACAGTTTATGCCTATGATGCTCCAGGTTTTGGATATAGTGAAGAGCCAAAAGAAGTTATGGGAACTTATGATTATTATGAGTTTCTCTTGAAGTTTTTGGATAAATTTGAAATAAAAAAGGCGACTTTTATTGGCCATTCCTTTGGTGGAAAAACTCTTACAATTTTGGGATCAAGAAATAAGGACTTAATCGACAAGTTAGTTATAATTGACGCATCTGGAGTTCTTCCAAAGAGGAAACTTTCTTATTACACAAAAGTTTATTCTTTCAAGGCAGCAAAAAAAATGTATATGCTAAGTCATGGAAACGATGAAAAAGCCTTGGAAAAGTTTTATAAAAAACATGGGTCAGATGACTATCAATCTGCTGATGGAATTATGAGAAAGTGCTTTGTAAAAGTTGTTAATGAATCAACTAGGGAAGAATTTAAAAATATTGATGCGGAAACTCTTCTCATTTGGGGAGATAAAGATGATGCAACTCCTCTTTATATGGGTAAGATTTTTGAGGAAGAAATAAAAAATTCTGGACTAGTTGTCTTAGAAGATGCAGGTCACTATTCTTACTTAGACAAATTTGGTCAATTTAGTGCAGTTATTAATTCATTTTTAGGTTAGGAGATTTTAATGGAATATTTTTTAGCAAGACTACCAATTTATATAATAGATTTTATAGTAATAGTCTTAGCTCTTTATTATTCTCTAATTAGGAGCAATTATCCAATTCACATGCTTCAATTAGAGGGTTATGACAATGATGAGTATAAGACATTTTTAAGAAACAACAAGGACAAGATGAATAAATTTGTTTACAAGTTGGAAAAGAATCAAAAGACTCCTTTGGTTTGGACTGACAGGGCAAAGAGACTTTTGAAAAAGCACAAACTTGTAAATGATATTTCTTTTGTAATTATAGTAATTATTTCAATAGGACTTTTTGATTTGACAGGATCCTATGTGGCAGCTATTTTATCAACTCTTATTTTATCTTTTCTAGTTTATTTTTACCAAGATAGACTCTTAATTTTATCAAACAAGTGGGCAAAACCAACTGAAGATAAAATTAACATGGGCTTTTATAAGTCAGCACAAGAAAAAATTAGAAATTATAAAAAAGAAGAAGGATTAAAAGTTCTTGGAATTACAGGATCTTTTGGGAAGACTTCTGTAAAATTTATATCTGATACAATCCTTTCTGAAGGACTTAGAGTTAAGAATACTCCATCTTCTTTTAACACTCCAATGGGACTTTCAAAAATAATCAACAATGAACTTGAAAGAGATAGAGAAGTTTTCATTGCTGAACTTGGAGCAAAGGTGCCAGGAGAAATCCACGAAGTTGCACAGCTTGTTCAACCAGATATTGGAATAATAACAGCTATTGGACCAACACACATGCATCTTTTTAAGACAATTGAAAATATACAAAAGACAAAATATGAATTAATCGAAGATTTGCCAGAAGATGGCATTGCAATTTTTAACTATGACAATGACTATGTTAAACCACTTGCAGATAAGACAAAAAAGAAAACTTATAGGTATGGAACTAAGGATTTTGATAAGCTAGATGTATATGCAGATGAAATAAAGGTAAATGAAACTGGTTCTGAATTTATCTTACACATAAAAGGAGCAGGAGAAATAAAATGCTCAACTAAACTTTTAGGTGTGCACAATATTTCAAATTTACTTGCATCAGCAACAGCTGCTCATGTTTTGGGACTTAGTTTAGAAGAAATTCAAAGGGGAATTTCAAAAGTAGAACCTGTTGAACACAGACTTTCACTTATACCATCATCAAATAACACCATAGTTATTGACGACGCCTTTAATTCAAATCCAGTTGGCTTTAGAGCTGCACTTGATGTACTAAGAGAATTTAAAGATCACAGAAAAATAATCATAACACCTGGTATGGTAGAATTGGGTGATATGGAAGAAGATGAAAACAGAAAAATAGGTCAAGTAATGGCAGATGTTCTTGATTTTGCAATTTTAGTTGGCAAAAAGAGAACTCTTCCAATTTATGAAGGCTTAAAAGATAAAAACTTTGACGAAGAAAAAATTTATAGAGTTTCTTCACTAAATGAGGCAACTGAAGTTCTAGCAAAGATTTCTATGCCAGGAGATGTCGTTCTCTTTGAAAATGACCTTCCTGACAATTACAATGAGGAGTGAAAAAATGGAAAATATTGGTGTAATCTTCGGGGGAAGATCCGTTGAACACGAAGTTTCTGTAATTACAGGAATGCAAATTATTGAAAATATGGATAAGACTAAATACAATCCAATTCCTATTTATATTACAAAAGATGGCAAATTTTTGTCAGGTGAAAGCTTAAAAAACTTTAAGGCATACAAGGATCAAGACTTTCACGATGGAGTTGAAGTATTTTTTAAGCCAGAATTTGGCAACAAAAATTTATACTGTGTAAAACACAATCCAAAAAAATTATTTAAAAGTGAATATGATTCTCTTGAAGTTTATGAAAAAATTGATGCAATATTTTTTGCTCTTCACGGTACTTTTGGAGAAGATGGATGTACACAAGGTTTATTTGAACTAATGGGAATGCCATATACAGGCTGTGGAGTTATGTCTGCTGCTGTTGGCATGGACAAGGTAGTAATGAGAAAGGTCTTCGAATCAGAAGACATTCCAATGACAAAATATAAATACTTTTTCAGAGAAGAACTTAAAAATTTAAAAGCAGTTGTGGAAAAGTGCAAGGATTTAAATTATCCACTATTTGTAAAGCCAGCAAATTTAGGTTCATCAATTGGTATTTCAAGAGTAGAAAATGCCCTTGATTTATCCAAGGCACTTGAAGTTGCTGCTCATTACGACAGGAAAGTTATTGTCGAAGAAGCTGTTGTAAATCCTAGAGAAATTAATGTGGCAGTCTTGGGTTATGAAAATGACCTTAGAGTTTCTGCAGCAGAAGAACCTCTTGGATTTAAAGATCTTTTAAAGTATGAAGACAAGTATGTTTCTGGTTCAAAGGGAGCTAAATCATCACAAAAACATCAAAACAAAAAGCTTCCAGCTGAACTAAGCCCAAGTCTAGAAAAAGAAATAAAAGATCTTGCCAAAAAAGCTTTTACGGCAATTGATGGCGCTGGAGTTGCAAGAATAGATTTTCTAGTTGATGGCGAAAAAGCCTATGTCAATGAAATTAACACTCTTCCAGGTTCTATTGCCTTTTACCTTTATGAGGTAGATGGACTTATGATTAAGGATTTAATCACGAAACTAATTGAACTTGGTCATGAAAGATTTAGTGAAAGATCAGAAAATAACTATTCTATTGATTCCAATTTATTTAATATGACAAGTTATGGAGCAAAGATTTAATGATTAAAGAAAAGATTTTAGAGATTATTGAAAACTCAAAGCCAAGATCAAAAGATGAGCTCGCTAGGTTATTTAAAATTAAAAATAAAGAGAAAAAAGACTTTTTAAAAATTTTAGAAGCTTTAGAAGAAGAGGGTCTGATTTTTATGGACCACAGAAAAAAATACAGACTAGTGGACAATGACAAATTCTTTTTTGGAAAACTACAGACAAATGCCAAGGGATTTGGGTTTTTGATAACTGAAAATCTTGACGAAGATATTTATATATCAAAAAACAACTTAAACACAGCCCTAAATGGAGATGAAGTCATTGTCAGAAGATACAGAGAAACTTCTGGTGATAAACCTGAAGGAAAGGTGCTTTCCATTGTAAAAAGAGGAAATACAAAATTTGTTGGAGTCTTTCAAAACAAGAGAGATTTTGGTTTTGTTATTTCCGATGAAAGCAAAATGGCAATGGATATATATGTTCCAAAGAAAAAAATAAATGGAGCAAAAAATGGACAAAAAGTTGTTGTAAAAATTGAAAAGTGGCCAGAAGCAAATAAAAAACCAGAAGGAAGAATAATAGAAATTTTAGGTTATCCAGAAGATCCTCATGTTGACATTCTTTCTGTGGCTGCTGGGCTTGAACTTCCCATGGAATTTTCAAAGGCTGCCCTTTCGCAAGCCAAAAATATTCCTCAAGAAGTAAGTGAAAAAGATATAAAAAATAGAAAAGATTTAAGAGATCTTGTGACCTTTACCATTGACGGTGCAGATTCAAAGGACTTTGATGATGCAGTTTCACTTGAAATGGCAAAAAATGGCAATTATATTTTAGGTGTTCACATAGCAGATGTTTCTCACTATGTAGAAGAATACAGTCCCATTGATGAAGAAGCATTCGAAAGAGGAAACTCAGTTTATTTATTAAATAAGGTTATACCAATGCTTCCCTTTGAACTTTCCAATGGAATTTGTTCCCTAAACGAAGGTGTGGACAGACTAACCTTATCAGTTCTTGCAGAGATAAATAAAGATGGTCAAGTAATAAAATATGACATTGTAGAATCAGTGATAAGATCAAACAGAAGATTAGTTTATGAAAATGTGTCAGATTACTTAGAAAAAAATATTGTTCACGAATCTATTAAGGGTCTGGAAAAAATCCTAGACAAGATGTATGAACTCTCAAAGATTTTGCAAGATAAGAGGGAAAGAGAAGGTGCAATCGACTTTGATATCCCTGAAGTTATAATTGAAGTTGACGAAAGAGGTTGGCCAGAAAATATTCACAAAAGAGATAGGAGAACTGCCAATAAACTCATTGAGGACTTTATGCTAATGGCAAATGTCTGCGTGGCAAAAGAATATTATTTTAAGAAAATTCCATTCTTATATAGAATTCACGAAAGACCAAAAGATGAAAAAATTTCTGAACTCAACTCCTACTTGAGACCTCTTGGTTATTTGATAAACTTTGACGAAAAAGTTGAACCAAGAGATGTTCAAAAAGTTCTTGAAAAAGCGAAGGGAACTAAGGAAGAGATGTTTGTCTCAACTATGACATTGAGGTCTATGGCAAAAGCTAGATATTCTGAAATAAATGACATACACTTTGGTTTGGCATTTGACCATTATTCTCACTTCACTTCCCCAATAAGAAGATATGCAGACCTTACAATTCACAGAATAATAAAAAAACACATTGAAGGAAATTTATCTAAGGGAGATATCAAAAATCTAAAGGTAATTTTACCTGAAATAGCAGAACAAGTTTCAAAAACAGAAAAAGTTGCCCAAGAAGCAGAAAGACAAGTTGAAGATATTAAGATGGCAGAATACATGTCAGAGCGAATTGGTGAAATTTATAAGGGAAAAGTATCTTCTATCACAAACTTTGGAATGTTTGTTGAGCTTGATAATTTAATCGAAGGTCTTGTAGCTTACAGGACTATGGATGGATACTATGAATTTGACCAAGACAATTATAGGGCAATTGACTATAGTACAAAAGAAGAATATCATATTGGCGATGAAGTAACTATTAAAGTTACTAATGTCGACTTAAATATGGGAAATATTGATTTTAAAATGGTAGGTGATAGAGATGAGTAAGGAAAAAAATGATGCAATAGCAAATAATAAAAAAGCCAGCCATCTTTATTTTATTGAAGACACTTATGAAGCGGGCATTGAACTTGTTGGGACTGAAGTAAAGTCCATAAGAGCAGGCCATGTAAATATAAAAGATGCCTACTGTGATATAAATAAGGGAGAAATTTTTGTATCAGGAATGCACATAAGTCCCTATGAACAGGGCAATATTTACAATGTGGATCCCATGAGAAAGAGAAAACTTTTGATGCACAAAAATGAGATCCTGCGACTTGAAAAAGTAAAAACTCAAGATGGATATACAATTATCCCTCTAAAAGTTTATCTAAAAAAGGGAAGAGTAAAAGTCTTAATCGCCAAGGCAAAGGGTAAAAAGCTTTGGGACAAGAGAGAGACAATGAAAAAAAGAGAAGTTGATAAGAAACTAAGACAAGCACTCAAATACTGAGTGCTTGTTTTTTGTAAAAATTTATTTTGATTTAAATTTTTTGTTTTCTTTATAATATAGAAAACAATCTAAGATGATAAATACACAAGGAATTATAAAAAATAAATAATTATCAATGTGAGAATTGGCGATATCCCCTGATGTAGCTATTGCATCTATGACATTAAATGAAATTAAAATGAGATAAAAATTATGTCCTATTATAGACTTTTTTATTAAAAATATTCCCACTATGTTAAATGCAAGTAAACTTATGAAATAATTAAGAGTATGATTTTTTCCCTCAAATTTATTAAAAACTATGTGACTATAGCTTGCATAAGATACTTTAAAAAGTAGATAGATTATTAAATAAATAGATAAATATTTTAAAATTTTTTTGCTTTTGTCATTCATATAAATCCCTTCAAATTTAAAATCACATCTGACATCTTCTATTTATAATATAATCATACAAAATAAAATAATCTCTTGCAATAAAAGAGAGAAAATTTATAAATAAATGAGAAATTAGACCCATCTAAAAACTTTAAATTAGCCAGTAATTGATTAAAAGAAATTTAATTTTTGGTATAATAAAGCCAGGTGATTATATGTCTTTTATCGAAGTTAAGAATCTTTCAAAAGTGTATAGAATTGGCGAAAGATCTGTAATGGCAAATGATAAATTAAATTTTGAAATAGAAAAAAATGAATTTGCAATAATCCTTGGAGCATCAGGTGCAGGTAAGTCTACTTTTTTAAATATATTGGGAGGGCTTGACACTGCATCAAGTGGTGAACTTTTAGTTGATGGAAAAGATATTGCAAAATACAGTGAAAGGGAACTCACAGGTTACAGACGATACGATATGGGTTTTGTCTTTCAATTTTATAATTTAATTCCCAATTTGACAGCTCTTGAAAATGTTGAGCTTGCCAGTCAAATTGTAAAAAATGCAAAAGATCCAGTTGAAGTTTTAAAATCTGTTGGTTTGGGAGAGAGAATGGACAATTTTCCATCACAACTATCAGGTGGAGAACAACAAAGAGTTTCAATAGCTCGTGCCATTGCAAAAAATCCAAAACTACTTCTTTGCGATGAACCAACAGGTGCTTTGGACTACAAGACAGGAAAACAAATCTTAAAATTACTTCAAGATTTAACGAGAACAACAGAAACCACAGTGGTTTTAATTACTCACAATTCTGCAATAAAAGATTCTGCAGATAGACTTATTGAAATTTCTGATGCCAAAGTAAAAGATGTTTTTATAAATAAAAATCCAAGGGATATTATGGAAATAGAATGGTAGGTGGAGAGTGAAAGCTCGCGAAAAAGATAATCTTAGGGAGATAAAAAATTCTCTACCAAGATTTATTTCAATTATGATAATTGTATTTTTAGGTGTCTTTGTCTTAATTGGTTTAATTTCAACAGGCAAAGTCATGAGAAATACAATAAATAATAAAATAGGAGAACTAAATCAAGAAGACATAAAAGTTTCTGTGCCCATTGGACTTGAAGAAAAAGATCGTGAAATTATTGAAAACCAAGAGGACATAAAGGAACTTGAGTATGGATATGACAAGGACGTTTTTCTTGAAGGAGATCCAACTGTAATTAAAGTTTTAAATATGCCCTATGAAATTTCCAAACCAGAAATTGTTGAAGGAAGGGATATTGAAAATCCAGATGAAATAATTTTGGATTCTAGGATGAAAAAAGAAGGCAAAAAAATTGGCGACATCATAACTTTTAAAGAAGATAACGACGATGATGAGGACAATGATTTAAAGAGGCTTTCCTTTAGAGTTGTTGGCTTTGCAAATTCTCTTGATTTCATCCAAGAAAACAACAATACTTATTCTGAAAGAGGTTACGGACAAATTTCATATTTTGCCTACATTGACGATGGGAATTTCTCTGGAGATCCAACTCTTGCAAAGATAAAATTTTTGGGAACAGAGGGACTTGTGACTTCTGACAAAGAATATGCTGGCTACATGGACAAGAAGATGAGAGCCTTAAAAATTGATTTAAAATCAAGACCTAAGGAAAGACTTGCATCTATTCAGGGAGAAATTTCTGGAGAAATAGATAAGGCGGAAAATAAAATTTCTGATGCTGAGGACAAACTCACTGATGCAAAGGAAAAACTTGTAAAGGGTCGTGAAGATTTAAATAAGGGAAAGACTGATTACAAGGAAGGTCTTGATAAATACAATAAAGAAAAAGATAAGGCTGAAAAAGAAATTTCAAAAAATCGAGATAAACTTTACAAGGCATCTGTAGAAATAGACGATGGTGAGAGAAAGTTAATCGATGGCTACGAAAAATTAAGTGACGGCAAGAAAAAACTTGATGATGCTAAATCTGAATTAAATTCTGGAAGAAAAAAATTAAGTGAAGGGAAAGAAAAATATCAAAGAGGTCTCGGAAAATTTGAAGCTTCAGAAAAAGCTTTAAAAGAAGGAGAGGACCAGTTAGCTGATGGAAGGAAAAAACTTGACGATGGCTGGGATAAGATAGAAGAATCAAGAAAAAAATTATCTGAGGGCATAAAAAAATATGAAGACGGCGAAAGAGAGTATGAGCTTGGAAAAGAAAAGCTTGAAGATGGAAAAAATAAACTCACAAAAGAAATGGGTGCTTCATCTTATGAAGATGCTGTCGAAAAAGTCTATGCCTTAGATAAAATTTTATCAACTGCAGAAGATGTAGCGAAGAAACTTCCTACTATCGAAGAAGAAATAAATAGGACAAATTCTCAAATCAGAGAAGTTGAGGGAGAAATTTCTGGAATAGATTCTGAAATCGGAAGTTTAAGATCTTCCTTAAAGGATCCAAATATTTCTGATGAAGAAAAGAAAAATATAGAAGGGCAAATTGCAGGACTTGAAGGGAAAAAATCTGCTCTTCAAAAAAATAAGGCTGACTTAAATAAAAAATTAGAAATTCTTGATAGATCTAAGAAAGAAATTGACAAGGCAATAGAAGAAATAAACAAAGAAGTGCCAGGCGGAGTCACAGGAAATTTAGCTGATTTGAGTGCAAAATTAAGTGAAGCTAAAAAGGGAATCCAAACAATTTCTGAAAATGAAAAGAAACTTGCACAAGCAAGGGGAACTCTCGATGCCAGCAAAAAGCAGATAGAAGAAGGAAAAGCCCAACTCGAAGAAGGAATTGCTGAAGCAGAAAAGGGAGAAATGGAATTTACCAAGAGCAAGGATGAAATAGAAGAAAACAAGAGAAAACTTCAAGAAGCAAGAGTAGAATTAGAAAAAGCAAAAAATAAATTAAGTGAATCTGAAGAAAAATTAAATAAGGGAACTGCCGATTATGAAACAGGAAAAAAAGAATATGATGAAAAATACGATGATTACCTTGAAGGCAGGGAAAAACTTTCTAGAGCTAAAGAAAAATATTTATCTGGAAGTGATGAATTAAAAAGAGGAGAAGAAAGACTTGATAAGGAATTAAAATCTGGTAAAGATGAATTAAAGGATGCAAAGTCAAAACTCTACAAGGCAGAAAAAGACTTAAACAAAGGTGAAAGCGAGTACAAGGATAAATCCAAAGAAGCGGATGAAAAAATTGCTGATGCAAAAGACAAAATTGCTGATGGAAGAAAATACTTGAGCTTGATAAAACAGCCTCGTTACACAATTACACCAAGACATTTGTCCACTGACATAAACACCTATATGGATTATGCCAAAAGAGTGGACGGTTTGTCCTTTATATTTCCAATATTTTTCTTTGCCATAGCCCTTTTAGTTTGCTTCACAACAATGACTAGAATGGTTGATGAAAACAGACTTGTCATAGGAGCTTACAAGGCACTTGGTTATACAAATAGAGAAATAGGCAAAAAGTTTTTCCTTTACGGATCCTTAGCCTCACTAATTGGTGGACTAATAGGTGCAATATCAGGGTCCTATATTTTGACCTACATCATAGGAAATGCCTACTCAACAAAAACAATATTCCAAGACAAATTAATAATAAACATTTTTCCACTTAGGATAATTTTTGCCATAGCAATAGGATTTTTATTCACAAGTGTAGCAGCCATGATAACTGTGAATAAAAACTTGAAAGAAAAAACAGCTTACCTGCTTAGGGGGAAAGTTCCAGCTAAGGGAAATAGAATATTATTGGAAAAAATTCCTTTCATCTGGAATAAAATGAGCTTTTTATCTAAAGTAACAGCAAGAAATCTATTCTTATCAAAAAAGAGAATGTTCATGACAGTAGTGGGAGTTCTCGGTTGTGCAGCTCTTTTAGTTTTAGGATTTGGAATATCAGAATCAGTAAGAGATGTAGAAAACTTACAATTTAAAAATATTTTAAAATACGACTTATCTGTCTTATATGACAGCGACTTAGACGAAGAAGCCTATGAAAAATATAAAAATTCTCTTAAAGACAAGAACATAAATTACACTGAAGCCTATGAAGAATTATTTACAGTTGATTACGATGAAATCGACCAGTCAGTTAATGTAATAGTTCCAAGTGAAAAGAAAGAATTTAAAAATTATGTTTCACTATTTGACAAAGACAGTGGAAAAGAATTAGAACTGCCACAAAGAGGAGTGATAATAACAGAAAAATTATCCAAACTCAAAAAAATAAAAGTAGGAGATCCTCTAGAAATAAGAGATGTTTATGGCAATGAATTTGAAGTAGAAGTGGCTGGAATAAGTGAATTTTATCTTGGTCACAACATTTACATGGATAAAGACTATTTTGAAAAAGTAACAGGTTCAGACTTTAAATCCAATACCCATTTAATAAAAGTGCCTGAAAACTTTGACAAAGACAAATTTATAAAAACAAGCATAGAAAATAAATCAGTCTTTAACATAGCAAATGTCGATGATATGAAAGATGTCCTAAACCAATTTTTATATTCAATAACCCAAGTAGAATTAATTATATTAATAGTGACAACAATTCTAGAAATTGTAGTTCTCTATAACCTTACAAACATAAATATAGAAGAAAGAATAAGAGAAGTTTCAACGATAAAAGTACTTGGCTTTTATCCAAAAGAAACAACCTCATATATTTACAAAGAAACCTATATCCTAGCTATAATTGGAATATTTATTGGACTCTTTGTGGGGAAAATCCTCCACTACAGCGTCCTTCAAATAGTCGTTCCCTTTATGGCTATGCTGCCAGAAAAATTGAGTCCAAAACCTTTTATCTTGGCAGGAATAATAACAGCCTTTGTAAACACAATAATAATGATTATTTTCCACTTCAGAATAAAGAAAATCAACGCCCTAGATGCACTGAAGTCTAACGAATAAAAGTTAAAATATAAAATCTTAGAAAATAGAAAGCAAGAGTTTAATGTCTCTTGCTTTTTTAGTGGGGATTTTGAAATAAAAATGTGAAATCTTTTATAAAAAATTATAAATAGAATATAAAGATTAATTTATGTACAAAAAAAGTAGAAAAAAATTTTCATATTGCTTAAAGATGTAGTATAATAAACTCAAATAAATGAACTCGTTTTCAAAAATTTAAGGAGGTTTGATATAGGATTTTACAAATACAAAACGTAGACTGTTTTAGTAATTTAATTTAAAACAGTAAAGACAGCAGGCGATATATTGTGATAAAAGTTTTTCGCAATATAAAAAAGGAGGTCTAGAGTGAAAAAGAACAAAAAAATAATCTCGTTGCTTATTTTAATGCTCATGATAGTCGGAGTGTTTGCAACAGATAAACTTAGTGTATTTGCAGAGATAGGTTCAGATGATTTTGACGTAAATACAGGTTGGACTATGTCAAAGAACATAGCAACTAAATTTACAGTTAAGAATGGTGCTGGTGCATTTTCTACAGGAAATTCTAAAATTGGAGACGTAGGAGTAACAGCAACATTCGTTAAGCAAGCTGATAGAAATGACGGAGCATCATATTTATCTGATAACGGAAATAACCAATCAGCTTATGGCGCAACTTCAAAAATGCTTTATGGAAATCCAGATCCAGCATCAATTCCAGCCTTAGGTATCAATACCCAACCAAGTAATGGATGTGGCGGACCTTTAGGATCATGGCAAAAATACAACGCTAATGGAGAATATGAAGTAGGTAGTGTAACTTTTAAATTTGATAAAAAAGTTACAGATCCAATATTAGATTTATCAGGACTTGGCGGCTATGTAAGTAGAGTTGGTTCATATAATTACAATGGACAAATGATTCTCGTAGGTATGGGTTCATTTAACAGTACAAACCTACATCTTGCAACTGAAGGGATAACTTTAGAACCATTAGCATCAAACTCAAATCTAACTACTGCTAATAACATTATTCAAGTAAAAGATAGAAATACTTATACAAGAGCTGAAGTAGATAATGGTGGATATAATTATATTCAATTCCAAGATGGGTACGGAAGACAGTATAAAGTTAACAGTCCTTTTCTAGCACCAGCAGGAACAGGTAGTGTTAAATTAAAGGGAACATTTGATGAAGTTACTTTTAAGTTATATCATCAAGCAACACCATATTCAAAGTTTCCAAAAGCACAATATTATACACATGATTCATATTTTGCAAATTATGCAGGTCAAGATCCATCTCATGGAGACGGAATCAATGGAATGAATGTAATAAACACTGAAAGTGTTAAAATTGGTGGACAATATTTTGATGGAGATCAAAACTGGGATTTATTTAGAGTTTCATTAAGACTTTTAAAACCATCAACAATTGGTGACAAAGTTTGGTTAGATGAAAATTCTAATGGAATACAAGATGCTGGAGAAAAAGGAGTTGCAGGAGTAACAGTAAAACTTCTTGATAAAGACGGAAATCCAGTAAAAGACTTTAACGGAAATCCAGTTGCAGACCAAGGAACAGATGCAAATGGTAATTACAAGTTTGAAAACTTAGCAGCAGGTGAATATGTTGTTCAAGTAGTTCCAAATGAAGGACAAACTCTTACAATAAAGGGACAAGGAACTGCTGATACAGATTCAAATGTAGATCCAGCAACAGGAAAAACAGATGTAATTACATTAGAACCAAATACAAATATCACAAACGTAGATGCAGGTATAGTTCCAGCAAAAGAATACAAAGTAGACTACGAATTCCAACCATCAAAAGCAGAAGGAACACCAGAAACACTTCCAGAAGAAGTATTAAAACAACTTCCAGAAGCAAAAGAAAAATTAGCAGATGGTACAGAAGTTCCATCACCAAAAGAGTTTACTCCAGTAAAAGACGAAGTGAACAAAGGAACATGGACATTCGAAGCTTGGGATAAAGACACTGCAAAAATCAATGGAGCAGACGAACACGTAATAGGAACATGGGTATTCACAAAAGATGAAGAACCACAACCAAAAGAATACAAAGTAGACTACGAATTCCAACCATCAAAAGCAGAAGGAACACCAGAAACACTTCCAGAAGGAGTATTA
>QWCE01002306.1_pt1 | contig 24464 bp, 17 predicted proteins | sample 1972531 | NCBI WGS metagenome assembly QWCE01 (sample SAMN09866716, study PRJNA288562) | Human gut metagenome isolate term4_stool, whole genome shotgun sequencing... | reverse complement strand
AGACATTGACCCGATTTAAGGGGATTGAAACACAATTATTTTCTCTTTTACTGTATGATAAGGAATTGAAAGACATTGACCCGATTTAAGGGGATTGAATTTATTTTTCACTCGTTCTTTCTCAAAAGGACAAATTTTTGGTGGCTGTTTGTATAAAATACTCCTATGAATTTCAAAAAAAGGAGTTTTTATATGAAAAAGTTAAAAAATCATACATTTTTATTTGATGTTGATGATACGCTTATCTATACAAATTTGACCAATTTTTTATCATATAAAAGAGCCATTTTTGAAGTTACATGTATAGTTTTAAGTGACAAATTCCTAAAAGATAATTATAGTGATATGGATTTAGAGATAAGATAAATTTCCGCTTTATATTGCTAGAGATTATAAAAGCAAATATAGTTTTTATAATCTTATTTTTAAGTTAGCTTTTTATATTATTATAATTTAAAAACGATAAAATACTAAAAAATCAAAAAAAGATTATAATGTTTGTAAATAAGTATTTGAATTAAATGATGATTATAAGAACAATAAATTTTCTTTGACTATTCTTTATGGAAGAAGAACTAGCTCTATCAAACTTGAAGCTTTGAAATTTAAGTATTTAAGTGAGTTTTTTACAAACAAATCAAAAAGTAGAGTTAATAGAACTTTATAGTATTTTATATGGAGTTCCTAAATATTTAGAGATATTTAAAGATAGTGGCAATATCTTTGAAAATATTCAAAAAAACATATTAAACCCAAACTCATATCTTTATAATGAGCCACAATTTATTTTACAAAATGAGGTAAATGAAGTAAGTACATATTTTTCAATTTTAGAAGCAATTGCAAATTGTGAGCATAAACTAGGCAATATTGCAAACAGGCTAAATAAAAATGTACAAAACATCACATCTTTTATTTCAAAGCTTATAGAGCTTGATATTATCTACAAAGATGTTCCAATCACTGAAAACAACCCAAATAAGAGTAAAAAAGGACTTTATTTTATAAAAGATAACTTTTTTAGGTTTTGGTTTAAGTTCGTTTTACCATATAAAAGTCAGCTAGAGCTTGGAAATACAAATTATGTTTTAGAAAAAATAAAAGAGAACTTTAATGGCTTTATATCACCAGTTTATGAAAATTTATGCATAGAATATCTTTTAAACAATTACGATTTATTAAAATGTGGTAGATGGTGGGATAAGGATATAGAAATTGATGCTGTGGGCATAGCAAAAGATTATTTGATAGTTGCTGAGTGCAAATATTCAAATAAAAAAGTAGGAACTGACATTTTACAAGGTCTAAAAGAAAAATCTAAAAATATAAAAACTACTCTTAAAATTAAGTATTATGTTTTATTTAGTAAAAGTGGCTTTACAAATGCTCTTAAAAATTTAAGTGATGATAGTGTTATTTTAGTAGAGTTAGTGTAGAGTAATTAAATTTATTATTGCACTATTGCTAAATTAAATAGTCTAACTATAAAGCTTTTTAACCATATCTTTTCCACTATCAGGAGCAAGTTTGGCATATCTTAAAGTGTGGTTTATATCTGAGTGATTCATAAGTTTTTTAATTGTTAAAATAGGAGTTCCTTTAATGGCTAGATGAGAAGCAAATGTATGTCTTAGTGTGTGTATCACAACTCTATTTGCAAAATCATCATTTGCCAAACCTTGACTAAAAAGCTTATTTAATAGTGGTTGAACGACATTTTTCTTTTTGTTTTATTTCTTTAATGTTTTCATAGTGTTCATTGATGAGATTAGAGGCTATTTTATCGGCTTCTAAATTTCCAAATTTATTTTATGATACATTTTACTAAAACTATAACACTTATCATAATTTCAAAAAATTTTTTTATTAAAAATAGAATTATAGCTTTTAATATGTTTTGTTGGTTTTAAAATTATACTCATCATTTGTTTATCAAATTTAATGATACATGACAGGCTAGTATAATACTTTAAAGTAAGATTAAAATACAAAAGCTCCTATTTTAAGTAGTTTAATAGTATTTTATAGTATTTTATAGTATTTTATAGTGTTTTATAGTGTTTTATAGTGTTTTATAGTGTTTTATAGTGTTTTATATAAGCTTAAAAATTTCTTATACGCAAATCCAGCATCCGGAGCCACTGTTTTTCAACACAATCAAATTTTAATCAATCACGAAAATTATAATAACCTACTTTCGAAATACATTTTCATGTAGCATTAAGGCAAAAATATTTATCTTTTTTGACTAAAATCATAACAAATTTTATTTTAAGGAGAAAAAATGAGTAAAATTTTAGTGTCTTATGCTACAAAAGGTGGTGATACAAAGGAAGTTGCAGAGTTTATTGCCGATATTTTAAAAGCGGATGTAATTGAGGCAAAAAATCTTAACGAAAATGATTTAAACTCACATGACGGCTTTATTTTTGCCGCCTCAACACATGGTGACGGACAAATTTTTGCAAATTTTGACGATAAATTAGGACTTTTAAATCAAACCGATTTTAACGGAAGAAAAGTGGCTCTTGTCGGTGTAGGAAATCAAGAAAGACACGGAAATGACTTTTGTAGCGGGCTTAGCGCATTTTTGCCAGTGTTAAAAAAAGCAAAAATTATAGGTGCGACAGATGCAAACGGATATAAGTTTAATTTTTCCCGTTCATTTATAAATGGCAAATTTATCGGTCTTGTTGTTGATTTTAAAGGCGACAGCGATTGGAAAAGCCGTGCTGAAAAATGGGCCGAAAGCCTAAATTTCTAATTATTCTAATTAAAAATGGTGCTTTTGCACCATTTAAATATTTTTTGACACAATAACGAAATTTTTAATTAGAGAATTTTTATGACTGCAAATAGAATAAAAAATTAGAAATTTTATCTGCACAATTTACAGTTATTTTCAGTTTTACAATTACCACATTAAATTTCAACTTTTTTAATTATATTTATCAAAATTCGAATTTTATTTTTACAGCAATAATATTTATAGTATTTTTTACAATTTTACTTTTTGTTTTTAATCCATTTTTAACAAAAATTTTAGCAATTTTACTGCTATTTTGTGGTACTGTTTGTGTATATTTTATGCAAAGTTATAATATTGTCATAGATGAAATAATAGTTGCAAGTGTCATAAATACGGATTTTACTGAAATAAAAAGCTTTTTAAATTTTAAAATAGTTTTGTTTAAATTTATTAAAATACCAACACGGATTAATACAAAAATTTATGCGAAAAATTTTGTAAATCAACTCAAAATTTTAAGTTGTAAATTTAAAAATTTTATAAAATAATATGCCAAATCGTATAAAAAAATACATAAAAATTTTCACTGCGTAGAGAATAATTTTAAATATTTACAAATTTTTAATGATCGAAATTTATGCCTTAAATTAAAATTTTTAAAATTTCAAGTATATTTTTATAAATCGGCAAGTTTTTAATATTTTTTTGACGTTGTCATATTTTATAAAAACAGTATTTTTGTTATTAAAATATAATCAAGCAACTTGATAATTAAATTTTGGCTTAAAATATTTTTATACTAAACTTATAGCAAAAATAGCGGGTTTTGGAAGTTTTTTTATACTTTCCTTTAAATTTAAATTTTCTTTTGCACCGACAATTTTTAAATTAAAATTATTATAGTTTAGAGCAAAAATTTTATCGCTATTTTCATTAAGAATTCTCGCAAATTCAAGCAAAAAACTAAGCCAAATTACAATTTTCTCTCCTGGCAAAAGTTTTTTTATATCATTAAATTCCACGCCAAGCTCTTTTTTACCGTGAAGCGCTATAATTGCCGCTATCAATACTTTTTCGTCATGTTTAAACCCATAATTTAAAGCATTCAGTGCAAGATAACTTGCATGCAGATGTTTGGCATAAAATCCTACTTTAAGCCCTATTTCGCAAATTTTAGCGGCATTTGTAAGCAAATATTTGTATTTTTCATCAAGTTTATGTAGCGGACTTAAAATTTTAAATAAATTTTTAGCATATTTGGCGATATTATTGCTATTTTTTACGCTAAATCTATCTTGCAGACTTTTAAGACTTGGGTTAAAATTCTCCGGCAAACGCGTGCCATGCCCTAAAATAGAACTTAAAAACACTCCTTCGCGAACACCTGCTCCGCTTGTAATAATTTTTTTAGCGCCCAAAAAATCAGCTATTTGCCTAAAAATAAATACACCCTCACGAATCGTGTCATAACGTTCTTTTTTAATAGGAAATCTGTTTAAATCAATCGCTTTCGATCTTATAATCTGACTCATAAAATTTCTATAAACATTATAATCATAAATAAAATTATGCACGATTTTTAACGGATATTCCTGTAAATTCATAATGGCATTACTAAGTGCACGTCCGCTTCCGCCGATTGCTATAAGATTTTCATTTTTAAAGTCGGCCGGAATTTTATCGATAAGTTCTTTAATAAAATCTTCAAGTCCACTTAAATCTCTTTTATCAAAAAACAGCTCTTTTAAGCGAACAGTTCCTATATTTAATGAGATTTTATCTACTATTTTTTTATTTTTTATGTAAGCAAGTTCGCTGGAACCTCCGCCTATGTCAAGCGTAGTGGCATCTGTAAAATTTGCAAGCAAATTTAACGCCGCAATAGCTCCGAAATTCGCTTCACTGGTGCCGTCAATCACTCTTATGGAGATATTTGCGGCTTTTTTTACCATATTTATAAAAACGTTTTTATTCGGCGCGTCTCTTAACGCGGAAGTTCCGACACAAAGCACACGATTTGCGCGGTAGCTTTTTATAAGACTTTTAAACTCCAAAAATGCTTCCAAAGCATTTTTCATAGCAGGCATTTGAAGCATTCCGCCGTTTTCATAAGCACCGTTTGCAAGACGAATTTTAAGTTTATGCTCGGCAAGAATGTAAAATCCGAACCTGCTTGTGCGCTCGAAAATCGCAAGCCTTATGGAATTAGAACCAAGATCGATTACAGCAACTCTTTTAGGCATTATTTTCCCGCAAAATGGTCGTATTTATATTTCAGCTCTTCAAGCGTTTCGACATTATCCGGATCCGGCACGATGCACTCTACCGGGCACTCTACAATACAAGCAGGTTCAGAATAATCATTCACGCACTCACAGCATAAATCAGGATCTATGACATAAATTGGTTCATCCTCATAAATAGCCCCGACAGGGCATTCGTCTTTGCATGCATCGCAACAAATACAATCTTTTGTGATCATTAACGACATTTTTCCGCCTTTTGTAAAAATAAAGTTAGCTTATACTACAAATTAGCTTTATTTTATTTGAAATTCATCAAAATTTTGTATTTTTTTTGAATATTAAAGATTTAACCGTAAAAAATAAAGTCACGTAGGCATTTTTAATTTTGTTTTCAATGCTAAATAATTTTATTTTAAATATAAGTTTTCAACTTATTGAATTTTGCAGTTTAAAAGTTTAAAATTTATTAAAATTTTGACTTAATTTTTATTAATTTTAAGTCCGAATATGAAACAGTAAAAGTTTGGATACAAAACGCAGTAAAACTTGTCAAATTTTATTAAAATATAAAATTGCTTGAATTTTAAAAAGTTAATTGTTGAAAACTATTTTTTAGAACATTTATTTTTATGTAAAAAATTTATTTTTTTATATCCATCTCAAATGTAGCAATTACGCCTTTTTTATCATCTCTATTTTTTAAACTTACACTTCCGCCCATAGCTTGTGCGGCTCCTTTAGCCAAAAAAAGTCCAAGTCCGGCGCCGTCTTTTTTGCCGAAGCGCTTAAACGGCGCAAAATAATCTACGCTTTCGTCTATGCTCTCACCGTCATTTATAATACAAATTTTAAAATGTGAATTTTTTAAACAGGAAGTTATAACAATATCGCCTCCGGCGGGTGAAAATTTTATAGCATTTTGAACGAAATTTTGCATTATGTGCGTTAAAAGATTTGATTGCGCTGAAATTTTAAGACTATCTGGCTTAAAATCAGTGATAATATCTTTATCATCCATCCTTGCTAAAATTTTAAAATTATTTGTCGATTCACGTAAGAATTCAATAATGTCAATCTCTTTTAATTCTTCAAATTGAGCACCTTCCTGACGACCGATTTGTAAAATTTGACTTATCATTTTATTCATACTATCGATTGTAGCGTTATTTACTTTAAGAGCTTCAATATAGCGCGCATTATCTCGTTCCTTTATAAGTGTAACATCGTTTTTTGATTTCATCACGGCAAGCGGCGTTTTAAGTTCGTGCGCTATACCGATAAAAAGCTCTTTTTGATAGAGAACAAAAGTTTTAATTCTTTCTATTAAACGATTTATATTTTCCAATAAAGACCTGTATTCAAGTGGACACTCATCTTTTTCTACAGGACGTAAGAATTTTTCATCTATGCCGGCAAGCTTTGTATTTATTGTTTTTATAGGCATCAAAAGCATTTTAGATAAGAAAAACGCATAAAACAGAACAAGAAAAATCATCACTGTATTTACCATTATTATATCGGTTAAAATTTGTTTTACAATTTCATAATAAATAGTAATATCGGTTTTTAAGATTAAATTTCGGTTTGCACCGTAAGGATAATGTAAAACCAAAAATATTTTATCCGCAACTTTTTCTTTTGTAAATTCGGGTTTTTCCAATTTTTGTCCATCCTGAACGGAAGCGGTGAAATTTTTAAGATTTAATTTAACTAAAAATTCACTTAAATCTCCATTTGATGGATTTTTTTCTGAAATTTTGTCAGCTGAAATCAGCATTTGTCTGACCACACTTTCATAAGTGGTAATCTTTATATAATGATAAAGCATGGTCGAAAATACAGCAATTAACATAGCAGAAGCTACGATTAATTGCGTGATAAATTTAAATCTTAAGCTTTTTTTGGAAAGCAAAATCTATAGCCTCTTCGGCGAACAGTTTCGATTGTAGAAATATTTAACGGTTTATCCATTTTTTGACGAATTTGATTTATTGCAACTTCAATAACATTCGGTGTAACAAGCTCAGGTTCTTCCCAAATCGCATCCAAAAGTTGTTCTTTGCTTACGATTTGATCGCTATGGCGTGCCAAATGTGTCAAAACTTCAAAAGGTTTGCCTTTTAACTCAATTTCCTGGTCTTTGTATATTATTTTTTCTTCATCCGGATCAATAACCAAATCATCTATTTTTATAACATTTGTGCCACCAAATCTTAAACGAGCTTCCAAACGCGCAACTAGAATATCAAAATCAAACGGCTTTTTAATATAATCGTCGGCTCCCGCACGAAGCGCTTTTATTTCTGTTTCTTTATCATCTTTGGCAGATATTATCACAACAGATGTGCGCGGTGATTTAGCCTTTATAGCTTCTATAAGTTCTATTCCGTTGCCATCAGGTAACATCAAATCACTCAATACTAAATCGTAATTTCTAATACCTACATAATACTCAGCGTCTTTAAAACTTTCTGATGTGTCGGTTTGGTATCCGTATTCAGTTAAACCCTCGGCAATGGTTTTATTTAATGTAATTTCATCTTCAACGATTAAAATTCTCATTGTAATTCCTTGTGTAAAAATTTTGGCGTGATTGTATCATAATTTAAGCATAATTTCAAATTTTTTTAATAAAAATTTAATAAATAAAATATAAAAATTTTTAAATATAAGGTATTATGTCTTTTGTGTCGGCGCCTTTAAAACCTTTAAGTCTTAAACGACAACTGTCGCAAAGTCCGCACGCTTTATCTTCTCTTTCATAGCAACTCCACGTATGTTCTAGCGGCACACCGATTTCAAGAGCCTTTTTTACAATTTGAGTTTTACTTAAATGAACAAGCGGAATTTTTATTTCAAGTTTAAAATTTGGCGAAGTTCCTGCATTTATCGCACTTTCTATTTTTTTTATAAAATTTTCAGAGCAATCAGGATATCCGCTGCTGTCTTCTTCCACAACGCCGATAAAAAGTGCATCGGCGCCCTCTTTTTCAGCAAAAGCCGCCGCTACTGATAAAAAAATTCCGTTTCTGAAAGGAACATAAGTATTTGGAATTTCTCCGCTTTTTACGCCTGTTTTTTGTATAGTTAAATTTTTATCGGTTAAAGAGTTCGCTCCGATTTGCGCTATAAAACTTACATCTAAAATTTCACGACTTTTTACGCCCAAATCATCACAAATCAAATTAAAACACTCTCTTTCTTTCTTCATTGTTCGTTGATTGTAATCAAAATGCAAAGCCAAAATTTCATAGCCCTGCTCTTTTGCAATGAATGCAGCCGTTGAACTGTCCATTCCGCCGCTAATTACACAAACCGCTTTCATTTTTTATCCTTTTTTCGTAAAATTTTTGATAAAATTATATGAAATTTTATTTAAAAAGGGTATAAAATGGTTATTTGCGAAACGGAATTTCCACAAATTTTAAATGATATAAATAAATTTTTAGGCTCTTATAATGTTGAATTGGTTTTTGTAAACAGCGATGAAATGAAAGAGCTTAATCTGACTGAACGAGGAATAGATAAAACAACCGATGTGCTTAGTTTTCCGCTATTTTCAAAAATTGATAATTACGGCGATTTTCCGATAGGTTCAGTTGTTATAAATTTAGATTTGGCAAAGCGGAAAGCAAACGAGCTTGGACACAATGTAAATGATGAAATAGCACTGCTTTTTACGCACGGATTTTTGCATATACTTGGTTTTGATCACGAAACTGATAATGGAGAAATGCGTGAAAAAGAGCGCGAAATAATTGAAAATTTTAAACTTCCTAAAAGTTTAATTATAAGAAATGAAATTTAGATAAAAGGAGATAAAATGACTGATTTTGCACCGTTTATGATAAAACTTCAAAAGAACTTTCCGCTTGATAGTGATGATTACAGTGTTATTTGCAAAGCTTTGCACGAAAAAGATTATGATATAGTTCAACTTGCAGGACTTTTGGTTTTAATAAGCGAAAAATCACTCTACCCTGATTCTCTTGCGGCATTTATTCAAAATATTCTTAAATATTCAAAAACATATAAAGATCCTACGCCGATGTTTGATATAGTAGGCACCGGTGGAGATCATCTAAAAACAATAAATATCTCAACTACAGTCGCTTTTATAGTGGCTGCTCTTGGAGTAAAAGTAGCCAAGCACGGAAATAAAGCAATTACAAGTCTTGCCGGAAGCAGCGATACATTAGGTGCTATCGGCGTGCCGCTTATAAGCGATTTGGATGAAATTCGCAAAATTTTTCACAAAAAAGGACTTGCATTTTTTCACGCGGCGCATTTTCATTCTATTACAAAAGAAGTTAAAGAGTGCAGAGAACGTCTTAAAATAGGAACCGTATTTAACGCCATAGGACCTCTTTTAAATCCAAATTCAGCACTCACAAATCAAATAATGGGAAATTATTTGGAAGAAGTCAATAAACTGATGGCTCAAACATTGCTAAGACTTGGCAGAAAACACGCTCTTGTAGTTCATGGAATGGATGGAATGGATGAGATTACGACTTGCGACGAGACATTAATTCACGAGCTTAAAGACGGAAAAATAATAGAATATAGAATTACACCGGAGCAGTTCGGATTTAAAAGAGCATTTCACAGCGAAATTATGGGCGGAAGCAGTAAAGAAAATGCCGAAATTCTAGAAGCGACTTTGCGCGGAGAACTGACGGGTCCGAAATTTGACATAGTTTTATTAAACGCAATGTTTGCAATGTATTGTGCGGATAGAATTTCAAGTCCTATATTGGCTAAACCTGTAATAATGAAAGCTTTAAAAAACGGCAAGGTTTGGGAATTTTATAAAAATTATTTAAAACAATAATTTAATAGCGTTTTGTAAAAATACATTATGCTTATGTAAAATTTAATTAAATTTATAAAAAGCAGCTATGAGAAATTTAAAAATATATAAATTTCAGCAATGCCGAAATTAATTTTTTTTGGTTAAAACTGAAATTTAAATTATTTAAATTTCCATATGAATTATAAAATAAGCAAAATTTTAGGCACTTTAAGCTTTTTTACAATTTGTAATTATTAAATTACTTATTTTAAAAATTTAAAAATGACATGATATAAAAAAGCTGTTTATTATATTTATCTATTAAAATTCGGCTTAAACAACTTAGCGGAATTTTTAATATAAACTTGATACAAACATTTGTTAAATTTGCTCTTTTTAAATTAAAACTGCAACTTTTTATACATTTAAATTTATTTAATCTGATTGCATTTATACAATTTTGTCGCCAATTTCTTTAACATTAAAATTTCATATCTGTTTTGTTTCTGTAAATATTTTAGAAATTTTTACCATTTTTTTATAAAAAACAAAAAATTTTTAATTTTAAACTGTAAAATTTTTTAAACGAAATATATTTATTTTATATTTAAATCATATATTAAAGCATTTAATCAATCAAAAACACACTAATTTTAATATTTTAAATTAAAACTTATTTTACGTAATAAATAGTGAAAAATATAAAAAATCGATATTTTAAGTAAAAAAATATATAACTTCCTAAATTTAAAAAAGCCACGATAAAAATCGTGGCTTTAAATAAACAATAGCGGCAAACAGATTACCAATCCATTCGTCTGCGCTTAATGCCATCTTTGTCAAGTCCTTTAGGTTCATGCTTGAATTTATTTTCTTTATCGGCTCCGCTGAAACTTCCGACATAATTGCTATTTTCTTTGTTTGTTTCGACGCTTTTTTTAGAATCTATACCTTTTATAGAGCCTTCACCGCCCCAATTTCCAGTTATAGAAAATACTTCTATATTAAATGCATTAAAATATTGAGGTCTAGCATTTTTACCTAGAAAATCGCCTGAATTTATAAACAGATATCTATCATTTTCATTGGCAAATTCAAGCCATGGGCGCACCATAAATCTTATTTCTTTCTCACCTTTATCATTATCTTTGTCATATCCTATACGTATACTTTCTACACCTCTATTCATAATAGAATTAACAGTTACTAGAGATTCAGTGGCTCTTGGATTTTGATTGGTTTGAGGATTATTTATAGTACGACCTGCCCAAGGATACTTTTCAAAAACATTAACATTATTGTTATCAAAAATATTTACCATATATCTGTTTCCTATTTTTCCGCTTGTTGGAAAATTTCTATCAGCTGCCAATTCAGTAAATAGAGTATTTTTTACTCCATAGCCGGCAATTTTATTCGGTATGCCGGTGCAGTTGTTAATTTTATTGCAAAATACGACAGAATATAAATTTTTTTCTAAACCGTCAGGATTTGTTTTTGTCTCAATCTCATATTTAACTCTATCATACGGATAAATTTTTTCTCCACCATGTTTTAATGAAACTCTACCCGGTTTTATGGCATCATCCAAATGTAAAGCTCCATATACAAACAGCGCATAAGGTTGATTTTGTCTTAAAAATTCAGTTTTTGCAATATTCTTGCTTGCAGCTTTTTCGCAAGCTACAGGACTTGCAGGGCATGCTGTTCTGAAATATTGTTGTGCATATGCACCGAGTGACATAGATGATATCTCGGCTCCTTTGCCTATCTTTATACTTTCATAACCGTTGCTTTTATCGAAAGGCGCACCTGTAAAAGTACCCGGACTGCTGATAAGCTTATTCTTATCTATATTTACTAAATCATAGTCAGTATCAAAACTTGGCGTTTTTAATCTATCCGCGATGTGTAAATTTTCCAAAGCAAAATCTTCAATAGTCAAAAATACAGGGAATTGCCCGTCAAAGTTATTTTTTTCTACTTTTTGCGGTCTATCAAAATTCATATAAACAACAGGTTTATTGTTTATAACACCATTATCAAAAGCACGAGCTAAAATGGTATAATCACTGCTTTTGTTACTGTAAATACCACTGGCATTTGCAGTTCTGAAAGAATTAATCTCAAAATTATTTGTCAAAGAATCCGAATAATAACTTATAGCATTTTGAATAGGATATGCGAAAGGTTTAGACTCCGCAGGAAAATCTTTTTGTAAAATATTTGATTTATTTACTCTGCTTACACTCATCATACAACGAATATCGAAATTTCCTGTTTTTTCGCAATCTTCTTTACTCATTTGTGTAAAATTCGGTGTTGTTATATTTAAGCAATTTCCTATGCCGTCATAACCGTAACAAATAGTTTGATTTCTGGATACTTGCGTAGTTAAACCGGCATTAGCCGTATGTCTGTCATCGTTTATATCCGCAAAAGGATCAAATAATAAGCTGAAATTTATATTATTTGAAAAACCGCACCTTGGAACATCATAAGGAATATCGGCTGTAGAACCGCTCAATACATGTCCTCGAATGACTGTTCCATCATATAACGAAGCAAGCGTAACTCCGTTCGCATCTATACTGTCAAAAACATTGTCATCTATAAGTGCCATAGCAAATATATTTAAATTTGCAAGTTGTGTATTTTCGGCGTCAACGACGGCATTATTAACAGATGAAATATCTTTTCTGTCGTAATCAAATGTCTTTCGTTCTGTAAAAGGTTCATTATAATATGTAAAACCTTTTGTGTTATTTAAATCATTTTTATTTTGCAAATCACTTATAGAAACATCAATCTTCTTCGGTTGATATCTAAGCACAAGGAATTTATTGTCTGCCATAGTGGTATCACAACCTACCATACCAGGTTTTATGTAACCATTTTCGTCGCTTGCTTTCGTGTGAGCATTGCTTGTAGAATTCAATACACAAAGCGGTCCTCTATCAGGGCGTCTTTTATTAGTACTTATAGATTTTATCCATTGTTGATCCTGCCTTGTAAATGTATTATCTACTATATTTACTTTTACATCGCCGACATTGAAATAATTAAACATTTCGTCTTTAAGGTCTTTTGCACCGCCTTTACTTTTTCCGTCTCTACTAGCACTTGGAATACTGATAAATCCAGGTCTGCTGTCTCTTGATGATACTCCACCGTTTATTTGATCAAGTAGATATCTCCAACTTCGATTTATTCGGGCTTTCTTTTTTTCAGCGTTAGATACCTGTCCATCATCATCGATTGAACTTTGTAAATTTCTAAGGTCAAATTGAATTTTTAAAGGAACACCGTTTATATCCCAAATTCTTGAACCAAGAACTGTATCGCCGCCAAAACGATATCTATCAGCACAATCGGCTTTGACATTTAAATCTATTCCACTGCCTTCATATTTGTACTTTCTGCCGTTAAATTTAAAATTCCTATATTGTATAGCTTTATTGCAACTATCATTTGAAAGTCCTTTACTGCTTATAACATTCACTCTTCCGTCTTTAAGACCGTAAAATGCCGTAGAATCCATATGATTTACACATTCGTTTGAAATAAAAGGCACAAGAGCATTTTTATCTTCTATAATGACATCATCATTAACGACATCTTTTGTAATCTTGGTTGTTTCAAGCTTTCCTGTTTTTGTATTTATGATTTTTTTATACTTACCAAAATCACTTAAATCCAAACCGCCACGTAAACTGATTCTATTGTTGAAATCACCGCCGAATATATGATAATAATTTACAACAGGGTTATTAAGATAACTTTGCGGATAAATTTTATACATCACATCTTTGTTTTCCTTATAATCTCCTGCTATTCTTAAAATTTTATCATTGCTTATGGCATTATTTCCTCTTGTTATATCGCCTGTTCCGCTAAAATTTACCAACTTGGCAAATTTGTCAAAACCGTTTAAAGCTGTTTTATACATTTCGTCCGTAACTTTTTTTCCTGTAGGTTTTACTATCGTAAAACTTGCAGGTCGAACGGTAAAAAATGTAGATTTGCAAACTCTGAACACGCCGTCATCACTAACAGGAACGCCAAGCGCATCCTGGATTTGTTGAATCTTATCTATTTTATTCAATGCATTTTCAAGCTCAGTTTTTTCAGCGTCTGTTATAGTTTTGTCAGCTTTCTTTTTTTGTAAGTCCTGTATAGTCGTAAAAATAGATCCGACTCCACTACCGATACCGAATTCTTTAGACGGTTTGTATGACACCATGAAAGTAACTCTGTCAAAAGCATCAGGCAAACTTACCGAAAACGGCTCAAACAATACCTTATTTTTATCTATGGTGCCTATGCGATAATCTATAGTATCATACTTATCACATTTATCATCTGTAAGATTTTTGCTTACACAAAATTTTACTTTATCTTTATCTTTAAGATTTTTACAATAAACGCCATTCTTATCAGCATATGATTTAGCCGCATCAAGTGTGACTACAGACACATATACATCGCCGTCAAAAGGCATTTTTGTAAATTGATTTGTAAGTCCTGTAAAATTGCCGTTAGCATCTTTTTCAAAGAAGTCTCCGAAATCTACTCCTTTATCAGCTTCAGTTTTAATCTTTTCTGCATCGTAAATTAAACAATTTCCAGTTACTCCATCAAATAAAGAACATAATTCATCGAAATTTCTGCTTGCATATAAATTCGGTGAAAATACAAGATTTACTCTAAAAGGTAACTCGGCGACTTGAGTATAAAGCCTCTCGTCCTGTTCTAAAGCTATATTGCCATCTTTAGGGCGCAATGCTTCTGATACATTTTGATTAACTATTTTTAAACCGTCCAGCGGCAAAATAGTATTTACATTTTTTCTAGTTTCTTTTTCATAATCACTATCTACATCACATCTCTTTATCTTTACAGGATGCTTTCTCAAATCGGCTATAATTTCACCGCCGTCATTTTTTACTACATATCCGACTTTGTATTCTATAGCACTTAATTTAAATGAATTTCCAACTGTAGCATTAAACTCGGCAAAAGCTGCATAGTTTGTTTTATCAAACCTTGTAAAATCTCCGCCGTTAGGTATACCGCCTATAATATCTCCTGCACCTTTTCCAAGATACAATCTAGGCGAACGATCTCTATAATCCATATATTGTACCTGATCCGCTTTTATAGCTCCGCCTGTTCTTAGAATATTATCATAATACCCCGTTTCATTATCACGCAAATATACCGTATTTTTATTTTCATATATATCTGTAGAATTATGCATATTATCTATACCTACTGAATTCTTTGTATAGGTATTATCCTTAGTATCTACATTTATAACGACACTTTGCGCTGCTGTTTCATTTTTGGCCTGATTTAAAAATATTGTTCTGTAATATAGCTCTTGGCCTGCTATAACAGTTTTTCTTTCCTGCCTTATATCTTTTATCTTTTCTACAGGATCCGGCTTTTTAACTATATCTTTAATAGAAGCCTCGGCTGCTTCTTCTTCATTTGTCACATCTTTATCATATTTATACTTATACCAGTTAAACCAGCCCTTGGCATCATACACTCTATCTATATAACAAAGCTCAGGAACATATATATCTGTTGAAAAAGCAACGACACTAGGTATAAATACATCAGCTGCAGACCAATTACCGCTACTAACCCAATATGTCATTACTTTTAAATTTATTCCTGTATTATTTCTTTTCATTATGCCAAGTCCGTTTAGATTGTATGTATCTATATCAAAACCGAGTTCCCCTTTTTGCCCTACTATCTCACTGAATTTATAATCGCAGGAATCTGTTGAAGCCCCTCCTGCACAATCTACTATCAAATCGTTTGCTGTTCCGTTAAGTTGTCCTTTACCGTCAAAATAATTAACTAGTGTATTATCGTTATTGAACATAGAAGGATTTGCTTCATTATACAAATTTTTATAGCTGTATTCATTTTCATCCATTGATTTGGCGGCAACCATTTCACCAGTATTTTCTTTACTTCCACTTGATCCGTATATACTTAATTTTGTATTATATTTATCTGCAAAAGGAGTGAAGAAACCGTCAAAAGTCATAGTCAAAGTACTTTTTGCGGTAACTTTATTTATATCATTGGTAGCATACTGATTTCCATTCCCCGAAGTAAAACTAAGTAAATTACCGCCGCTCGGTGCCGATTGTAGACCCAAACCTTTATATACTACAACACTTCTAGGTTTGTAATAAGCATAATAATCTTCACCTTTTGATGGGGCATCATTACCTTTATCATATACGATTACCAAAGCCCAGTTGCCATATTTACCTCTTATGATATTACCACCAGGCGATACGGCATCACCTGTCAGCAAACTCATTCCTGAAGTAGGACCTGTTGAAAATAATATATCTCCTGCTGTAAAATCAAATTCAGCTTCTTTATTTGTTGCTGAATTTTCTATTTTAGCTTTTACATATTCTCTGATTTCGTTTACTATATCCACAGAAGCCGTATATGAAAAATTCCAACCACCGCAGTCATCCGTAGAACCGAAATAATATGTCTGTTTATTCGGTCTTGACACAAAATCCGTGCTTTTGATATTTCCGTCAGCTATTCTAAATTTTGCACTGTCATAACCTTTTATTTCATCTAAAAGATAATTTTTAAAATCTAAATATCTATCAGACGGATTGCTACCGCAATTCGTCCAACTATTACTTTTGTTTCTTCCTTTTTGTAATAATCCGCTCCAAAACAATTTTGCATATTTTATATCTTTTGCTTTGATATTCGGTGGAAGTTTTATTTTGGCACGACTGCTATTTGTTCTAAATCCAGTATCTTCTCTTAAATTTCCCATATTTGCTCTATCGAAATTTACGCCGTTAGAGCTATTTACACGATTTCCTATTATTACATAGTTTCCATTTATACTGGCTCTATCAAAATATCCGCCTGTATCGTCTTTCATAGTTACATATTGTATAGTATCATTGCTCGGGTCATTATCACCTTTATCATCCACTTGAAAATCAACATTTGTGATATATTTAAATCTGGCAGGATACGCATTGCCATACGGTACACTCTTTTCTTTGACTTCGACATCTTCAGGCTTTATCAAACCCGTCTGATCGGTACCGCCATTTACATCTGTTCCGCCGCTATTATGATCGGGTGTTTTATCAGGAGTAAATTTAAGCTCTATATATCGCATATCTACGTCATTATTTGTATTGTCAAAATATATATAATAATCCTCGCCCTCTGTTACCCTTAAATTCTTAAGATTACTTGTAGCCGGGCAACTTTCATAATCATTTAAACCAGGATTTTTAGTTGTTATATATAAATTAACATCATTTGCTTCAGCGCCTTGTTTTCCATCTTCAAATTTAAAAGCCTTAACTTCGATGGTTCCGTTACTATCTGCATGATATTTGAAAAAATGTTCTCTTTCAAATTTAAACGGACTGCTCTTGTCTGTTTGAAAATCATATATTCCACTAAAAATATATGCATTTCGTGTTTTATCATAGTTTGCAACAACTCCTGAAGTAGATATGCCTGCTCTTCTGAAAGTTTCAAAACATTTTTTGTTGTTATCTAAATTTGAATTAACTGTGATTTTAATATCATCTCCGCCAGTTGAACTGCCTGATATAGGTATGTAGATTTTTTTATCATAATTCTTTATTGAGTTCATACTAAATTTTAAACTTTTTAATGAAGCGGGTGAACATTCGGTATCATTCAATTTAAAATCACCGAATTTTATTTGACCATTCGGCGATGTTATTTCTATAACAGAACTATCATTTTTAACTTGAGATAAATCAAGTGTTATATAAGACAATTTATAATTTACTTTTTTATACTCTACGCCATCTATAATTCTATTCAGTGATAAAATTTTTGTATCATTGCTGATTAAAGCTGCTGATAGCGCATTTGAACATAAATCGGTATCATTCCAATTCGCTTCATCAGTATTTGCAGGAGAATTCGGCGATTTAAATTTTATTTGAATATGTTTATCCGTTTTGCTGATACTTCCGCCGAAAGGAATATATAAATCGCCTTTGAAATTTTGTGAAAACGTATATGAAACACTCTTTTGTGAAGCATTTTTACAATTGTCTTCATTTTTTGTGCTTATGTCTCCAAATTTTATAACATTTGTAGGGCTTGATACCGTCATACTGAAATCTTTAGCTATCGTATTCGGAATAGAAATTTTCAAATAGTTTGAATCAAAATTGATTGTTTTGTTATCATCTGATACCAATTCAACATATTTTGTTATATCATTTGTAATTCTATCTTTAATTATATAAGGTTTTATTGCGCATAGATTTTTTATATCGGCATAAATATTATATTCACTTGTAGCACCGCTTACATATACATAATAAATTTCACCTTTTTTTGCATTATCCAAAGAATCACTGCTTTTTACAGGTTCTACAGGACACACGGCGCCTGCGACAGGTCCTGTTTTACTTATAGATACTTTTACATTTGAATTATCAGTGCCTACACTTAAATTACCGTTTGAATCAGGAATTATTCTAAAGTATCCGTTCATAGTATTTGTAGTTTTTATTTCTTTACAAAAACCGTGATCACAATTTGGCGCGTTGTCTGTAGATACGGTAGAAGGTATTCCTATCATATCTTTACAACTTGAAACTCCTGGATTACCGCCTGGTGAGCCTTTTGGAATCAAGTCCAAAGCATAGTGATATCTTCCGTTATCAGCATAATTTATAAGTACATAATATGTCTCACCTTGCTTTACTTCATATTCCGTAACTTCATGTCTGATAGGACAACGATTGCCCGTAGGAGCAATTTGCGTTATTTCAAATCTCGTATTTTTTGTAGCCTGATCCAAATTTTTTGCTACAAGTTTTCCATCGGAAAAAGGTTTTAACTTAATGTAATCGTTTGATAAATATCGATTTGCTGGCAGCCACGATTCAAAATTCATACAAAATGCATGAGGTCCGTCATTACAATCAGGCCAATTAAGATCTGACTTGAAATTTGTAAATTCTTTCATCAAATCACATTGTTTATCTTCATCAGGCACAATAACATTACCACTATTACTATATGGGAATTTCGGAATTATTCTTCCATTATTTACATCATTTTTACCGGCAATTTTTCTGAAATATATATAATAATCCTCTCCGTTTTCAAGATCTATAGTTCTTTCTACATCCAATTTATAATATGACATAGAGTTAGCCATATCACAATTTGAAACATAATTTTTAAGTATAACCACTTCTATATTGTCAAATTTCGGAAAATACATTGTTCCGTTTTGATTTGGTCTATAATGATAAAAAGTGAGATTATTTGAATCCGCATTGATTATATTTTCCTGTCCAGGTTTTAACTCACCGCCGTTGCCGCCTTGTTTGCATGTGATATATCCTGCAGTATTCGGTATAAATTTAATCTTTGCATTATAATTAAAACCTTCCGTTCCCGGGACCATATAAATATAGTAAGTCTTGTCTTTTTCGACATCAAATTTGGCGTCTGAAAGTAACGGATCTTTTGCTTTATTTTGCATATTAGTACAATCGCCCTTTGTTTGGCTGACACCTATCTTCCAATTAACAGGAACAGGATGAGAATTGGTAATTTGCAATGTAATCCTGCCTGTATTCTCCGCCTTGTAAGTGAAATATACCACTTTACCCTTTGAAGCATAGCCACTGACGGTATTTCCGTTTTGCAGATCAAAATTGAGTCCTATACAACCAGCACCATATGCCATACTTCCACAAAGAAATAAACCGAGTAAAATAATTTTAAGAAATTTCATTTAAAACCCCTTATAGTTGCAAATACTTATATATTTACAAATTTTTTCTATAATTTTACTATAATTTTACTTTGAATTCAATAATCTTATGTGAAATTGTAAATTTTTATTAAATAGCCAAAATTTTAATAATTACGATTTTAGTGTTTCGTTTTTCTATGCTCCGTTTTGTTCGAAAAATCAACATACAAATTTAATACCGAAACAAAAAGAGTCAAAATAGCAGGTCCAAGTATCATGCCCCAAAAACCGAAAGTGCCGATTCCTGCCAACATCGCGAAAAAAATCAGAATTTCATTAATATTTGCCGGATTATCTACAAGTTTTGAATTTATAAAACGAATAATTACAGGCTTTATAAAATTATCCGCAATAGTGGAAATAACTATAATACTATAAAGTGAAATAATCACAGCCGTACTAAAATTGCCGTTTGCAAGCTCATAAAGTCCAAGCGGAGCCCAACACAAAGCACCGCCGATAATAGGTATAAGCGAACAGAACGCATATAAAATCGCAAAAAATATCATATCAAATCCGTAAATTGCGGCAATGACTGAGAATAAAAAGCCTTGCAAAACGGCATTTAAAATAGTAGAGTAAAACACTACACTCATTGTATTTGAAGTTTGTTTAAACATATAGTCAAGTTCATTTTCGGCGATAGGAATACTTTTTTTGAAAAAATTCAAAATATCTCTTCCGTAAAGATTGGTAAAAAAGTAAAAAATAATTATCAAAAACATCTGCAAAGCAAAATTCGCACTGCTTTTTGCTATACCTGAAGCATAACTTAAAATTTGTTTTATAATTCCTTCAAAATTCAAGTTTGCAATGAAACTTTTTATATCAGGTTCAAAGTTTTTAGCAAAATTCGGTAATGAAAATTCATAATTTTTAATATAGCTTAAAGTCTTGTCAAGCAAAGCCATATCTATATTTGCAAGACTTTTTGCAATTTCCGCAATCGCATAAATAAAAGGCACAAAAAATAATGCGCATAAAATAAGCGTTGTAAGCACAGCCGAAACGATTTGACGATTTTTGGTAAATTTTAAAATTTTTTCATTTAATCCGGCAGTTGAAACCGCTATAAGCACACCGATTGAAATCGCCAGCAAAAAACTTTGAAAAAGATAGATTACCCAACCGAGCATAATCAAAATCACGCCGCTTAAAAAAATTTTACTGGTCTTCATCAAATAGTCCTTTTTGTGTCATTTTGTATTTTATTCCTAAAATTTCGCAACTTTTTGCAGTTATTATACGACCTTTTGCAGTTCTTTCTATATAACCGTTTGCAAGTAAATATGGCTCTATGACATCTTCAATCGTGCCTTCATCTTCACTTAAAGCTGCGGAAATCGTAGAAAGACCGAGTGCGCGATTTTTAGTAGAACCTAAAATTTCCAAATATTTCAAATCCATCTCATCAAAACCTAAATCATTCACGCCAAGCGCGTCAAGACTTGATTTTGCGCGATTTTCATTTATGATATTTTCATTATTCACTTCAGCGAAATCTCTTATTCTTTTTAATAATCTAAGAGCTATGCGAGGTGTGCCGCGACTTCTTTTGGCAATCTGTAAAGCTGCATTTTTTTCGCATTCCTTATTAAGTTTTACAGCTGCAATCTGAACTATTTTGGCAAGCTCATCCGATGTATAAAAATTTAAACGGAATTGCATTCCAAAGCGATCTCTTAAAGGCGCAGAAATCATTCCGGCACGCGTTGTTGCACCGATTAATGTAAATTTCGGTATGTCGATTTTAATCGTTTGCGCTGCAGGACCCGAACCTATAATAATATCAAGTCTGAAATCTTCCATAGCCGAATAAAGCACCTCTTCTATAGCCGAACTTAAACGATGAATTTCATCGATAAAAAGAACGTCGTTTTCTTCAAGATTTGTTAAAATCGCAGCCAAATCACCGCTTTTTTCTATCATCGGTGCGGCCGTAATTTTTATACTGACTCCCATTTCATTTGCGATTATGTGAGCAAGAGTAGTTTTTCCAAGCCCTGGAGGACCGTAAAAAAGAACGTGATCAAGGCATTCTGCGCGCTTTTTTGCAGCGGCGATAAAAACTTTTAAATTTTCTTTGATTTTACTTTGACCGATATAATCATCGAAACTTGACGGGCGAAGAGAAGTTTCTATTTCTTCTTCAAAATCGGCTTTTTCTATTTCTACAATTCTATCCATTTTGACTATTTATGCGCTTTCTTAAATTCATCGTCTGTTATTTGTTTATAGTAATCGCAAGCATTTTTATTACCAAGCTCACAAGCTTTTTTAAAAAGTTTTTGCGCTTCATTGAAATTATTTCCATTCGCTTCACTGACACCCAAATTCAGACACGCGAAACCATCTTCATAAATACAGCCTTTTTTGTAAAATTCAATCGCTTTTAATTCATCTTTGGCGACTCCATCGCCGTTTTCATATTGATACCCAAGATTTGCACACGAAAAACCGTCTTTCAGCTCACAACCTTTAGCAAAAATTTCAGCCGCTTTACTAAAATTTTGATTTTTAAAATAAGTGATGGCTAAATTTTTACAACCTAGCCAATCTTCACCGAAACAAGCCTTTTCATAGAATTTTTTTGCTTTGTTTTTATCGGCTTTGACACCAAGTCCGTTATCATATAAAAAACCTATATTTACACAACTTCTCATATCTCTATCATCGCAAAGATTGCCCCAAATTTTAACAGCTTCATCATATTTTTTTTCGCTATATTTAACAAAACCGTCATTATACTTTTTTTCGTCGCTATGTACATAAGAATCTTTTTGTGTAAGAAAATCTGTAAAATTTTTAGAAGTATTATCTGTCAAAGCACATAATTTCAGCACGCATATTGCTAAAATTATAAAATTTTTTTTCATCTTTTTCCTTTTTTAAATTTTAGAATACTATATTACCTGAAATTTTATTAAACTTCGCCACTATTTGCAAAAACAAATCAATTATTGATTAAAAAAATTACTCTTTATATTCAAATTCCTTGCTTGGAAAAATGCTGTTTCGTACTTCATCAGCATAGTTTTGAACTGCTTTTTTTACAATAGAAGCGCCATCTAAATAAGTTTTGGCGAATTTTGGATGAAATTCTTCAAAAAATCCAAGCATATCGGACCATACAAGCACTTGCCCATCGACATTTACACCGCTTCCTATGCCTATTACCGGCACTTGCACAGATTTAGCAATTTTTTCGGCAACACTGCTTAAAGTGCCTTCAACAACAATAGCAAAAACTCCCGCTTTTTCAAGTGCTTTTGCATCCGTAATTAAAGCCGAAATTTCAGCCTCACCGCCACGACCTTTTACTTTATATCCGCCTTCAAATCTTACCATTTGCGGTTTTAAACCGATATGTCCGCAAACTGCGATAGCATTTTTTGTTAAATGAGAAATCAAATCCGCCTTATCTGCTCCGCCTTCTATTTTTATAGCATCACAACCACTTTTTTTATATGCTTTTATAGAATTTTTCAATGCAGTTTTTTTATCAGAAACGGCGCCAAAAGGCATATCTAAAATAACCATAGCATGTTTTGCACCGTTTTTAACGGCTCTTGTATGATAAATCATCTCACGCATACCGATATTTATAGTATCTTTTTGACCGTTAAAACTCATGTTTAAACTGTCACCTACTAAAATAATATCCACATATTCATCAAAAAGTTTCGCAAACAACGCATCATAAGCTGTTATCATAACTATTTTTTCCATATTTTTTTTAGCAATAATTGCATTGGGTGTTATTGTTTTCATTTTTACTCCTAAATTTATTAGGAGATTTTAGCTAAAAAAGTCTTAAAAATTTGACAATTTTTTGTATTTTAAGTAAAATCGCAAACTTTTCAATGGGGGTGACTTGGTTTCGACAGGAGCAGATAGGTCACGGTGGCATGTCGCTGCGGAATCAGCGTAAAAATTCCAAACTAAATTTAAACGCAAATAACGCGAAATTCGCTCCTGCTTACGCTAAAATAGCGTAAGTTCAGTTGAGCCTTGCTGCTGCTGATGCTGTTTAGGTAGCGTGCGAGTAATTTAAACAGCTTGGTTTTGCGCTTTGGCTAAGTGTAAACTGAAATTTTTGCCTTTGCTTGCAAATTTTACTTTGGAAAGCAAGTAATTTGTAAGCGAGATTTTTCGCTTTCACTAAACATGTAGAGGCTTTGGTCATTTGTTTTTGGACTGCGGTTCAATCCCGCACACCTCCACCATTATATTTTTTTGATACTCCGATTTATGGCTTTTTAAATAGATTTTTTTAAAAAAAATGTAACAACATATTTATAATAATTGTGTGTTTATTGTAATTAATAGCAATAAGTGCAAACGCTGACAGTTCATAAAGTTTAACATCAATTTTAAATTTTCGTGATTATATGATTTTATCTTTAAAGGTCATTAGCTCTTCGAACTTATTGTAAAAACAAAAAGCCATAGTTTAAACTATGGCTAAATGACACGAAAAAATTGTAACTCTACAATTTCCATAAAATTATAATATTTATTGAAAACAAATTTATAACAAAAGAAATATAAAAATTTAAATAAAATGATAAAATGCAAAATTTGCTGTAAAAATAAAATCTATAAAAAATTTATTTTCACGTTTATTTAATTCAATATTTTATTTATTTTTTATATACATTTGCAGTATTAATTACAGAAAATTTTAAAACAAAAGAATAAATTTATAAAATTAACTGCCGAATAATTTAATTTATTTTCCCCAAATTTTTTAAAATTTTGTTGATTTTTTATTTAAAAATCTATAATTTATTGCTATAATAGCGAAATTTCAATTTTATAAGGATAAAAAAT
>QWCE01002289.1_pt1 | contig 24593 bp, 22 predicted proteins | sample 1972531 | NCBI WGS metagenome assembly QWCE01 (sample SAMN09866716, study PRJNA288562) | Human gut metagenome isolate term4_stool, whole genome shotgun sequencing... | reverse complement strand
GACAGCAGCCACACCGAAACAAATGCCTGCTCCGGTGGCACAGCCACTTGCCAGAACAAAGCAGTATGCTCTACCTGTAATAAGCCTTATGGTGATCTCAGGGTGACTCCCGATACGGACACAGAGGATCAGTCAGCGCTCAACGGCTGTCAGGTATCAAAGCTGAAGCTTCCGATCCTGCTCGCAACAGGAAAAGGTGGCATCCGGAAGATCACTATCTCATGGCGCTCCTATGAGGACGCAGACGGATATGACTGCTACTGGTCATACTGTGACGGAAAACGCAGCTACAAGAAGCTCGCCACGGTAAAAGCGGCAAAAGACCGTGTCACCAGCAGACGCTTAGACAACAACAGACGGTACAAATATTTTGTAGTCGCCTACAAGCTGATTGACGGCAAGAAGGTATACATCGCCAAGTCCAATTCGCTCCATGTCGCATTAAAAGACGCGAAAGCAACGAACGCAAAAAAAGTGACTGTCAATCAGACAAACGTCCGGCTCAAAGCAGGAGATACATTTGTGATCAGGAGCCGCACCAGACTCGAAAACACCAATAAAAAAGAGCTGCTCCACGTAGCAGCATACAGATATTACACCTCCGATCAGAGTGTCGCTTCTGTATCGAAAACCGGAAAAATAAAGGCATTGAAATCAGGAACCTGTGTGATCTATGTCGTCGCAAACAATGGTGTTTACGGAACAATTAAGGTTATAGTAAACTAGCATTTTATTTCATATTTTAACAAACACAGCCCCACCGCACAATATTTGCGCCGGTGGGGCTGCTAATCTTCGTAGTGATATTTACACGCATATATAATTAGATTTTGGTTACTATCCATGTTATAAACGAATCTGTGTTCAAATTTTCTTCCTGATTCACTTCACTCTGCATGCACGGTCACCTCACTTTCCTCGTATTATAAAGTAGTAGTGTTTATAGACCCTCTCCAAGGTCTGTATGCTATACTATTGGAGATACTGTGGATTATTTCTCACTTCCTACCACTTGATGGTTTAAGAAAGGCTACAACCACAGTCTCTTTGTATATTTGTTAATCAGTTAGATACCGCATGACGTTTTATTTAGAACGAGGTTACAATCGCAAGGAGTACCAGTGGTTCTATAAACAGTATCAAAATATTTACTCAAAGGAGATTTTTATGATATACGTTGGAATTGATGTTGCAAAGGACAAACACGACTGTTTTATTACCAATTCAGAGTTGTATAGCTGATCCTCTCCAATACTCTACATACTTTAACCTGTATATGCATCATCACCAAATCCAATCAATCTAAGCATAATCTGCATATGCGGATTTCTTGATTTTGAATTACCACCTCAGTAAATGTCCTCAAGCGTAAGTTTTTCGCGGAGATAACGTGAATGGTACATGCCCGAAAACGTAAATAAAGCCATGCAAGTTTGTCTTATATGGTTAAGCACGGCATTCTGATTACGCCGGTGCTTAGTGAGGTTCTTACGAACCTGGCACCGCTGCGTACCATAAAGGCAAACCAACATGGCTTTCTCTATATCTTTTTGCATGTGCCCTCACACATCTTGCCATCCTTACGCTGTGCAAGGGTATAGGTCTACAGGAGTTCTTTGAGAATCTGATTCACCATACCCGGATTGGCTTTCCCCTTCATAGCCTTCATTGTCTGCCCGACTAAGAATCCGATTGCCTTCTCCTTACCGTTACGATAGTCTTCTACCGACTGTGGATTATCTGCAATGACCTTCTCAACCGTTGCACGAAGTGCGCCTTCATCATTGACAGTCTTAAGTCCTTTCTCTTCCACGTATTTGTCCGGATCAATATCTTTCTCAAAAATAATCTCAAATACTTCTTTGGCAACATTAGAATTAATTGCCTGAGAATCAACCAACTTAATCAATTTGGCAAGGTTCTCTGCGGAGAATGTGATATCCTCTGCATCCATCTCATGTTCCTTCAACAGACGCATCGTCTCTACCATCAGCCAGTTCGATACCTTCTTCGGATTCGCGCCTAATGCTACGGTCTCTTCAAAGATATCTGCTAACTTCTTCGTACCGGTCAAGATATCCGCATCATACTCCGGCAGACCATATTCTTCCTGATATCTTGCCTTCTTCTCCTCGCGGAACTCCGGCTGTTTTGCACGTATCTCATCTAACCATGCATCACTGATAATGATCGGAACAAGATCCGGATCCGGGAAATAACGGTAATCCTGTGCATCTTCTTTCGAACGCATTGCATAAGAATATTCCTTTGCATCATCCCATCTTCTTGTCTCCTGAATGACTTTCTCACCAGACTCTAACAGATCGATCTGTCTCTCTCTTTCATTCTCAATTGCCCTGGCAATTGCCTTAAAGGAATTCAGGTTCTTCATCTCGGTTCTGGTACCGAACTCCTCTGCTCCTACCTCACGGATAGAAAGGTTCACGTCTGCACGCATGGATCCTTCATTTAACTTACAATCCGATGCTCCAAGATACTGAATTGTCATACGGAGCTTATCTAAGTAAGCAATAACCTCTTCTGCAGAACGCATATCCGGTTCTGATACAATCTCGATCAAAGGCACACCGGAACGGTTATAATCCACTAAAGAACTATCCGTATACGGATCATGCACTAACTTACCGGCATCCTCCTCCATATGAATCTCATGAATACCAATCCATTTCTTCTTACCTTCTACCTCAATCTCCACCTTACCATTCCGGCAGATTGGATAATACAACTGCGAGATCTGGTAGTTCTGTGGATTGTCCGGATAGAAGTAATTCTTACGGTCAAACTTACAATTCTGAGTGATCGTACAATTGGTTGCAAGACCAACTGCAATTGCCTTATTCACAACTTCCTTATTTAATACCGGAAGGGAACCCGGCATACCGGTACATACCGGACATGTATGTGTATTCGGTGCTCCGCCAAATGCAGTCGAGCATCCGCAGAAAATCTTCGTCCTGGTGGCTAATTCTACATGCACCTCTAAACCAATGACTGTCTCATATGCTTTACTCATGTCTAAGCCTCCCTTTCTACTGCAAATGCAGGTCTTTGATATTCTCTCGTCTGCTCAAATGCGTATGCAGCCCGAATAATACTCTTCTCGTCAAAATGCCTTCCAAGAAGCTGTAAACCGATCGGAAGTCCGTTGCTGTCCTGTCCACAAGGAAGGGAAATGCCCGGAAGACCTGCTAAGTTCACAGATACCGTATAGATATCTCCCAAATACATCTTGATCGGATCGCTTAACGACTCACCCATCTTAAGTGCTGTTGTCGGTGCAACCGGCCCTAAGATGACGTCATACTTTTCAAATGCCTTATCAAATGCACCCTTGATCAATGCCTTGGTACGAAGTGCCTTCATATAATATGCATCATAATATCCGGAAGAAAGCACGAAAGAACCAAGCATAATTCTACGCTTCACCTCTGGTCCAAATCCTTCGGAACGTGTCTTCTTATACATGTTATGAAGATCTGTGTATTCCTTAGTACGATAACCATACTTCACACCATCGAAGCGCTCTAAGTTCGAGCTTGCTTCTGCCGATGCGATAATGTAATATGCCGGAATTGCATATTCAACCAGACTCAGATCAAATTCTTCTACAATGGCACCCTTAGCCTCTAATGCCTTCGCTGCCGCTAATACCGCATCCTTTACTTCCGGGTCCAATCCTTCCCCAAGATAATCCTTTGGAATACCGATCTTCATGCCCTTCACATCATCTACCAATGCACTTGTGAAGTCATCTCCTGCTTCCTTTACGGAAGTAGAATCCTTATCATCCTTACCGCAGATTGCCTCTAAGATGGTCGCACAGTCCGTTACATCCTTTGCAAGCGGTCCGATCTGATCCAAAGAAGAGCCATATGCGATCAATCCATAACGGGATACACGTCCATATGTTGGCTTAATACCTGTTACGCCACAGAATCCTGCCGGCTGGCGGATACTTCCACCGGTATCGGAACCTAATGCATACGGAACTTCCTCTGCCGCAACTGCTGCTGCAGAACCACCGGAAGAACCACCCGGTACTCTTGCAAGATCCCATGGGTTCTTAGTCTCTCCATAATAAGAAGTCTCCGTTGTGGAACCCATTGCAAATTCATCCATATTCGTCTTACCAACGATCACTGCTCCTGCTGCCTCTAACTTCTCTACTGCAGTTGCGGTAAATGTTGGTACAAAGTTACTCAATATCTTAGAAGAACAGGTTGTCAACATACCATTGATACACATATTATCCTTAATGGCAACCGGAACTCCGGCTAATGGTCCGGTCAGTGTTCCATCGTCGATCAACTTCTGTACTTCTTCCGCTCTTGCCAATGCACCCTCACGGTCAATCGTTACAAATGCATTGATATCCTTATCTTTTGCTTCCAAACTATCAAGATATGCTGTTGTTGCTTCCACAACCGATATCTCTTTGTTCCGTATCTTCTTGCCGAGTTCTACGGCAGTCATACTCAAATCCATGTTGTTCTCCTTCCTGTCTTAGTCAAATGTCTTAGGCACCTTGTACGCTCCATCCTTCTGCTCCGGTGCATTCTTTAACATATTCTCTCTGTCATCCCCATTGGTTACAACATCTTCCCGAAATACATTGTGCACAGAAAATGTATGACTCATTGGTTCTACACCATCTGTATCTAACTCATTTAACTTACCGACATACTCCAACATGTTGGACATATCGTTCTTAGCCTGCTCCTTCTCTTCATCGGACAATTCCAGCTTGGCAAGAATTCCTACATACTCAATTGTCTCATCCGTTATCTGCATAATATACCTCCTGTCATCTATTCTATACGAAATAAATGACCAGCTATCTACTACTCATATCTCGTATATTGCAATCCTCATGAAAAATCCCAGAGTCATAACAACTCTGGGACGACTCTGTCACTTTCACAGTTAGTCTGATACTAGCATAAATACACGCCAAATGCAAGTAAAAACCTTACCTGTTAAGATTAAACTGTGCCACAAAATCTTTGATCACATTGACGGACTTGTTACATTCCTGAAGCTTATCATACCCATCCATAACCAGACTCTGCGTGTTGCCGGACTTCTCTGCAATACCACTGATTCCGTTTGTAGACTGCTCCACCATATAATTAATATCTGCAACTGTATTACTGATCTGGTCAATATGCTGCTGCAGATCAACAACTGCCGTTCCGGTCTCCTGCATAACATGCTGAAAAGCGTCCGCATCCATACGATACTGCTCTCCCATCTTAGCAAAGTTATTATAGTCCTCAAGAACCGTGTTACCAAGAAACTCCATAATGGTTGTCAGACACTCTGTCATATTCGTTACTGCTCCATTTACTTCATGCACAATGGAATCAATTGTGGAAACCGTGTCTAATGTCTGGGAAGCAAGCGTTCCGATCTCAGAAGCTACTACCGCAAAACCTCTTCCTGCTTCACCGGCTCTTGCAGCTTCTATATTCGCATTGAGTGCCAACAGATTCGTCTGGGAAGAGATATCCTTGATATTATCCGTCAGTACATTGATCTTCTGTACCGCCTTCGACTGTTCCACGGCTTCCTCACTCTTCTCTTTCATTACCGCATACATCTGATCTGTCTTATTGCGGGATTCCATGCTGATCCGTTCCATCTCCTCTGCTCTTGCCTGGATCTGTCCCGAATTATTCTCGCCATCCACCGCTAATTGATGAATACTGTCAGAGCTTTGCTTCATGATCTCTACATTCTCCACAATCCGTTCTGTATTCGAGCTTGTCTCCTGCATTCCCGCAGCCAGCTCCTGTGTTACCGCTGAATTATCCTCCGCAAAATCGCTATTCTGCTTCATAAGCTGATTCAGGTCTTCCGTATTCTCTTCCAATATCTGTTGTGTCTGCTGAAGGTCTCCCATCAGACCGCATAACGTCTTACGCATCTTGTGGATCTGCTTCGCCATAACACCAATCTCATCCTTTTGCCGGCGAAGCTTACCTCCGTTCTCCGTCGGGCTAAAATCCAACTGTGCTGTCTGATCAATGATAGCAGTCAACTGCCGGATTGGGTTTGCCATCCTGGTACCCATAACGGTTCCAATTACCGCTGCGATCACAACGGCTATCAGCATTGCAGCTAGTATCATCCGAACCAGGCCGTAAGCCTCTCCGTATATCTCATCCTCCGGTGCAGTCAGAACAAACTTCATTCCATTATCCAAATTATTGTATAGCAACTGCTTCTTCGTTCCCTGATAAGAATACTGCATTGCTATTCCCTGCTTGTCATCATCCGTTATGATCTCTGTAGCCTTAGCAAGTGATGGATCCATATCCGTGATCATAGTTCCATTATCTGCCTGCTTATGATAAGTGATCGCTCCATCCGCATCCATCAGAAATGCATATCCTGACTGATAGATCTTTGTCTCGTCTACCAGATCTGTAATCTGTGAAAAATCAATATCCATGCCGATCACACCGATCGAAGTTCCGTCTTCCGCAAAGAGTGGTACCACATAAGAGATCATGTAGATATTAACATTCTCATTCATGTATGGAGACATCCAGATTGCTTTCCCTGCCTGAACCGGAAGATAATACCATCCCACATGCTCCATATCCCCTTCTTCATACATAGAAAAATCAGTCGGTGTCAGACATTCCAGATCACTGTCAAGCGATGACCGCTGTGCAAATATACCGGAAGTCGGATTGGAATACTTCGGATTATACCGAAGATACACTGTCACCGCTCCATTGGTGTGATTGGCAAAATTCAATACCGTCTTCTCCACCTTGTCCGTATAGCTGTCAGCATATTCCTTGCTCTTCACAAACTTCTCGTAATCAAAACCACTCATTGCAACTTCGCTCATTGTATCTACCGACTGTTCGATCTTCTGAATCACCGAGTTGATCTCTCCTGCTTTCTTCATCCCTGTCAGTTGCATCTTGGCTACCGCATCATTCCCTGCTGTCTTCATTGAATTCGAGATCGCAAGAACTCCGATCAGAACTGCTGTCAACAATGAACAGGTCAATATAGACACGATCAGTTTCATCTTAATAGACTTCATAAGTATCCCCTTTCCTTTTCAACATATATCCGGGTTATTCCAATTTTCCTTTATCCATGGAGCAACCACGAATGCTTTCTCTCATTGTACCACAATCCGGGCTGTATATCCATGAAAATTATCTTTGCAAATTGCATCTGATTCTTCCCGTCCATTGTAACACTGCAAACTCGTCACTAACATCTTCCAAATCATCTTGGATATTTCGATACAAAATGCTCAGTCCTTTCCAATATCTAAAAAAGGAACAACGTCCCAACCCAAAACGGGGGTCAGGTGTTGTTCCTTTTACTAACTTCTATCTTTCGTACTTCCGGATCTCACAGTTCCGGATACCGAATGCTGCGAATTCTTCATTCGTCATATCATGAAAATACGACTCTACAAAACGGGAGATTCCGTTATGTGCTACCAACAGATATGTCTTATCTCCTGCCATAACTTCATCTAACAGATTATAGATCCGCTGTGCCATCTGCAGCATAGATTCGCCGCCCTCATAGTGATCAATGAAGTGCGTCTTGGCAATCTCGAATTCCTCTCCGTGACGAGGAGTTGATTCATATTTACCAAAATTCTGTTCTTTCAGCCTTGGTTCTTCCCGCATCAGAACACCGGTGATCTCCGATACATGGCGTGCTGTCTCCGCCGCCCGCACAAGCGGTGAATACAGGATCTCATCAAATGTAATTCCCTCTGCCACGATCTTCTCGCCAAGTTCGATTGCCTGCTGATGTCCTAACTTTGTCAGTTCAATATCAGTTGCCCCACAGATCTTATTCTCTACATTCCACACGGTCTGTCCATGTCTTGCAAAGTACACATATGCCATAATCTTTCTCCTATATCATCTATCACACGTTATGCTGATAACTCATAATCCTTGTTGCATTCATCATACTGTGTTATCGAATCTGTCTTATATCAAACCATAATGCATAAACGCATTCTTAATTCCATCCTCATCAACTGCACTCGTCTCATAATCGGCAATCTCTTTGAGAATCGGATTTGCGTTACCCATGGCAATTCCGACTGCACATGCCCGAAGCATACCCATATCATTCTCGCCATCACCAATGCCGATCGTATGTGTCATATCTGCTCCATAATACCGGATGGCTGTCTCAATCCCAACACCCTTATGCATTCCTTTCTCAGATACCTCACCGCTGTTACCGGGCATATCGATCGCACTGTCTACCACCGTGAACTCCTCGCCAAGATCCCGGCGCACCTCTTCCGGATCATACTTCTTCGTAATGTAGATCAGCTTATTCACTGCCAGCTTTGCAGGCTCCTGCACATCCGCAAGCGGCTGTACCAGATCGTATAACGGCTTATCATACGGCAAACCATTCGCCTCACAATAATCCGCATTCTCCTGCATATAGCGGATTGCCACATCATTACCATACAGCTCTCCATTCGTTTCTAACAGGATTGCCATGCCGCGGCTTAGGAAATAATCCAACAACTTTGCATTCATTTTCTCCGTCATAGAACGGTGAAAAATTACCCTGCCATCTATCTCAACGTAGGCTCCTGCCGAACCTACGATCCCATCTAACGGAACACACAGTATATTCTCATGCATCTCACAACGGCAGCGTCCGGAACAGATGAATATCTTATGACCATTTTCCCTTGCCCGTCTGATTGCCTCCGCAGCACTTTCCGGGACTCTGCCATCTGCACCTACTAACGTTCCATCAATATCCAAAAATACATATTTTGTACTCACGTAAATGTCCTCCTATAATCAACCCTGATTCTCTGTAATCTATCTTAAGAAATCACTCTTGATATAGGGGTATGATCTCGTAAGATATTCTATATAAAGTTAGCAAACACGGAAGCGCCCACCACGGTCAGTAAGCCTGCTACCGCAATCGAAAGACTACTCATTGCTCCTTCAATCTCACCCATCTCCATTGCCTTCGAGGTTCCCATGGCATGAGCGGAGCTTCCAATGGCAATTCCCTTTGCAATCGGTTCTTCAATCCGGAACACCTTACAGATTGTATCTGCGATCATATTGCCAAATAACCCTGTTATTACAATGACCGCAACTGTAATTGTCACATAACCGCCTAATTCTTCTGATACACCCATGCCGATTGCCGTGGTAATAGACTTCGGCAGCATCGTCACATACTGCTTGTGATTCAATCCCGCTACCAGGGAAAATACCAGAACACTGGTCAGACTGGTCAACACACCGGTACAGATACCAACTACAATCGCCTTCCAGTTTCCCTTCAACAATTCCATCTGCTGATATAATGGGATTGCCAGACAAACCGTTGCCGGTGTCAGTAGATAGCTTAAATACTTTGCACCTTCATAGTACGTATCATAATCCACATGACATGCCAATAATACCACCATCGTAACGGCAATTGCAAGCAGTAGTGGGTTAAATAATATAAAATCAATCCGCTTCTTAAGCTGAACACCTGCTTCATAAGCAACCAGACTTAATACTACTCCAAAAAATACGGATTCCACAAACAGATCATTCATTGGCTTCCACTCCTTTTGCAGCAAATGTTTTTTCTTCCCGATTCTCTAAACGGATCACAAACTGAGTGATTTTTCCGGATACGATCATCACAATTACCGTTGTGATCAGGGTAATTCCAACAATCGGAATCCAGATTGGTGCTAAGATTCCCCAGCTCTCCAACAAACCAACGGCTGCCGGAATGAACATCAGTGGCATGATCTCAATTAAGAATCTTCCTGTCTCCTCTACATGCGATAGCTTTACCACACCGGTCATCAGACCAACAAACAGAATCACCAGACCATAAATGCTTGACGGAATTGGTAACGGCAGATAATGGTGTAATACTTCTCCTAAAAATGAAATGAACATAATTAAACAGAACTGTTTCATATACTTCAAATTCTAACGCCTCTTTCCTCTTATATCTTATATATCAACTGCAATAGTGTACTACTAATTTCTTCCATTGTCATGCTTTTCTTCAAAAAAATACAATCCCCTCGGATTGTATTTTTTTCTTTATGCAGTTTTCACATATTTTCCCGGATTCCAATAAAACTTCCCTAAAAATACCACAAACACAGGTCTTACTTCCTACATGCACAACAAGACTCCCGTTTCACAAGATAGCATGGGATCTTAACCTTTAATGGCGTTGTAATACTCAGGTTCGATGCTACATACGAAAGATTCGCCCCGTGCTGTCCCATATCGTATGCCGGTGCATGGATAGTCGTTAATGCCGGGGAAGTATAAGCCCCCATCTCCGTATCATTAAATCCAATTACAGAAATATCTTCCGGAACAGATAACCCTTTCTCCTGAATTGCTTTCATTGCACCAAAGGCAATCGCATCACTTGCCGCAAACACTGCGGTTGGCAGTTGTTCTGCATTCAATAACTCTGTCATCATCTCATATCCGGAGGCTGTGTTAAATTCACCCTCCCTAAGAAATGTCTTATCATCTAGTCTATGTTTCTTCATATAAGAAGTATAGGCATGCTTCCGCTCATCCCGTATCTTCTCACCACCTACGTACTCCTTACCACCCAGAAAAGCAATTCTCTCATGGTCCAGACCGGTCAAATAATCCAATGCGATCGTCACTGCCTGCCGAAAATCCATCGTAACGGTCGTGATCCCGTAATTATTCACTGTCATATCCAAAAATACCGTATTCTTGCATATCGCAATAAATTGACGAACCTCCTGCCTGCTGAACTTACCAACACATACCAGACCATCCACATTCTTAAGTGTCTCGGTATAATCAACATCACTCTTGAATGTCCGGATGATCGACACCGAATTCCGTTTACAGAAATCTTCAATCCCTTTCCGGATCAATAGATAATAACTATCCTGCATCTCCTGTTCCGCCGAAAACCATTGTACAATCCCCAACCGGAAGTCTTTCTTATTCACGGTCCGGTTCTTATGATAATGTAATTGCTCCGCTGCCGCTAACACACGCTTTCTCGTATCTTCGGATACCGACAATGTAATATCTTTGTTCAATATTCTCGAAACCGCTGCCGGTGATACCCCTGCCTTGGCAGCAACATCTTTAATGGTTGCCATATGATATGAATCCTCCTCTGTCTCTTATATAACTCCACACAGGAGCCAAGTGCAATGGCTCCTGTATTCCATCTTTACACCAGTAAAATCCATTAGTAAAAGTTTACTTCATCTTTTTTCTTATACTATCATACAATTAATATTTTGTCTATAAAAACACAGCATCCCATCAGTAAATTTCTCGAGTAAATGTTTTACTAAATTATTATTGACTTTTTACTATCTCTATCATATGATAATCATAACAGAACAACCATACATACGAAATATAATACGTTCCTGTTCACATTTCGAATTTTCAAAAGGAGGTTACTTATGTTACAAACAGATGTTTTAAAAGATAATTTACAAAAGCAGGCTTATGCAGACCGATTAACTGACATTTATGTGGATACCACTAAGATTCCTTATCAGACAGCCCGGTATATCGAAGCAATCGCTACTTATGAGAAACATTTCGGTGCCGGTGAAGTCGAGATCTATTCCGCACCCGGAAGAAGCGAGATTGGTGGTAACCACACGGATCACCAACACGGAGAGGTCTTAGCCGCATCCATTAACAACGATGCCATTGCGATTGTCAGATCATTAGAGGAACCAATCGTGAAAGTGATTTCAGATGGTTATGATCTGATCACCATTTCATTAGATGATCTTACAAAGAAAGCAGAAGAAGAAGGAACTACCACTTCCCTGATCAAAGGGGTTCTTGCAGGGCTTACAGAACACGGACACAAAGTCGGCGGTTTTCAGGCATACATTACAAGTGATGTACTGATCGGAGCCGGTCTCTCCTCTTCCGCCGCATTTGAGACGATCATCGGTACGATCATCTCCGGATTATACAATGACATGACCATCTCCCCGGTCGAGATTGCGATCATCGGACAGTATGCGGAAAATGTATACTTTGGAAAGCCTTGCGGCTTGATGGATCAGATGGCATGTTCCGTCGGAAGCCTTGTCCACATTGACTTTGCCAACCCGGCCGATCCGGTAGTGGAACGGGTGGAATTTGACTTGGATGCACATGGCTACAGCCTCTGTATTACAGATACCAAAGGTTCTCATGCAGACTTAACTCCGGATTACGCAGCCATCCCGGCTGAGATGAAAGCTGCCGCTGCCTGCTTTGGCAAAGATGTGCTTGGTGAAGTCAGCAAAGAAGAAGTGCTTGCGAATCTGAATGTCATCCGTAATAAAGTCAATGACCGTGCCGCACTTCGTGCAATTCATTTCGTATATGAGAATGAACGTGTCCAAAAGGAAGTAACCGCCTTGCAGAAGGATCATTTTGACACATTCTTACAGACCGTAAAGGAATCCGGCGATTCCTCTTACAAATATCTGCAGAATGTCTATACCTGCCATGATGTAGAGCATCAGAATGTATCCGTTGCACTTGCACTTAGTGATATTCTGCTAGGCACTAACGGTGTCAGCCGCGTACACGGCGGTGGCTTTGCCGGAACGATCCAGGCCTTTGTGAAAAATGATGTTGTTTCTGACTATAAGAAAGGGATGGAAGCACTCTTTGGTGACGGTGCCTGTGATGTATTGAAGATCCGCAAATACGGTGGCATGAAGGTATTATAAACCGGTGATCACAGTGCGAAGCATTTTGCTCGCTTTATAAGCACTTCTATTGATAACATGAATCAGATAGACTTATCGCAACATTGGATACGAATAATAAGAATCAGGAGGATAAAAGTATGAGTAGTATTTTAGTATTAGGTGGTGCCGGCTATATCGGTTCCCACACCGTATATGAATTAATTGACGCAGGCGAAGATGTTGTCGTTGTAGACAATTTAGAGACCGGTTTCCGCAAAGCAGTTCATCCGGATGCAAAGTTTTATGAGGGAGATATCCGGGATCGTTCCTTTATCGATTCCGTATTCGACAAAGAAGACATCGATGGCGTCATCCATTTTGCAGCGAATTCCCAGGTTGGGGAAAGTATGGTAAAACCATTAAAATATTATAATAACAATCTCTGTGGAACTGAGGTTCTGCTGGAAAGCATGGTAGCACATGGCATTGATAAGATTGTATTCTCTTCTACTGCTGCTACTTACGGCGAGCCGGAGCGTATTCCTATCTTAGAGACTGACCGTACCCTTCCAACCAACTGCTATGGTGAGACAAAGCTTTCCATGGAGAAGATGTTCAAATGGACTGCCAATGCACATGATCTCCGTTTTGTATCTCTTCGCTATTTCAATGCCTGCGGTGCCCATCCAAACGGTTTGATCGGTGAGGCACACAACCCGGAAACCCATTTGATCCCATTGATCTTACAGGTTCCAAACGGCAAGCGGGAATTCATCTCTATCTTTGGTAACGACTACGAGACAAAGGATGGTACCTGTGTCAGAGACTACATCCATGTAAATGATCTCGCCCAGGCTCATATTCTTGCCATGAAATATCTTCGAGAAGGCAATGACAGTAACATCTTCAACTTGGGAAATGGTGTCGGTTTCACCGTGAAAGAAGTCGTAGAGACTGCCCGCAAAGTAACCGGACATCCTATTCCTGCAAAAGAAGAACCTCGCCGTGCCGGTGATCCTTCAACCTTAATAGCATCCAGCGACAAGGCAAAGGAGATCCTTGGCTGGAAACCACAGTTTGATGATCTGGAAACAATCATTTCAACTGCCTGGAACTGGCACAGCAATCATCCAAACGGATACGAGAATGCATAGAAGGAGGAATCTGCCATGATTAATAATCTGATTCAGGAGCTTATAACCTATGGACTACACAACGGTCTGATTAACCCTGCCGATGAAATATTTGTTACCAATTCCCTATTAGCACTATTTGAATTACATGAGTATGAAGAATCGGACGAGCACATTACTCCCCGACCTTTACACCTTATTTTAGAAGATCTTATGACATATGCACACGAACACGGAATCTTAGAAGAGGACACCGTTACCATGAAGGATCTGTTTGACACAAAGATCATGGGATTATTGACACCTCCACCATCTGTTGTGCGTAAGACATTTGCAGATAAGTATGCAGTATCTCCAAAAGAAGCAACCGACTATTACTATTCGTTCAGTAAAGCGACAAACTATATTCGTACAGACCGTATTGCAAAGGACGAGAAATGGGTAACCGATACAGAATTCGGCCCTATTGATATTACAATCAACCTCTCAAAACCGGAAAAAGATCCCCGTGATATTGCCAGGGCCGGCCAGGCTAAGAAATCCGGCTATCCAAGTTGCCTTCTCTGCAAGGAAAACGAAGGATATGCCGGCCATTTCTCACATCCAGCCAGACAGAACCACCGCATTATTCCGTTGACACTTTGTGGAGAATCCTATTATCTGCAATATTCTCCATACGTATATTATAATGAACACTGCATTATCTTTAATGCACAGCACATTCCAATGAAGATTAACAAAGCTGCATTTGAGAAATTATTAGACTTTGTACGATTGTTTCCACACTATACAGCAGGTTCTAACGCAGATCTGCCTATCGTCGGAGGCTCGATCTTAAGCCACGATCATTTTCAGGGTGGTGGTTATGTATTCGCCATGGCAAAAGCTCCTTACGAGACAGAATTTGCATTACCGAATTATCCTGATGTACATGCCGGCACCGTAAAATGGCCAATGTCTGTAATTCGCCTACAAGGTAAGAATACCGATTCCATCGTTGCCGCAGCAGACCACATCCTGTCAGCATGGAGAAGTTATACCGATGAAGCAGCTTATATTTTCAGTGAGACAGACGGAACTCCGCATAATACGATCACACCGATCGCAAGAATGCATGGCGATCTGTTTGAACTTGATCTGGTACTACGTAACAATATTACAACAGAAGAATGTCCGATGGGATTATATCATCCGCATGCTGAATATCATCACATCAAGAAAGAAAACATTGGTCTCATCGAAGTAATGGGGCTTGCCGTTCTTCCTGCCCGCCTCAAGAAAGAAATGGCCGCCTTAGAGCAGGCAATCTTGCAGCACAGAGATCTCCGTGCAGATGAGACGATTGCATCTCATGCAGATTGGGCTGAGAGTTGGATTCCTAACTATGCGATTAATGCCGATAACATCCACTCTATCGTACAAAAAGAGATCGGTATTGTCTTCTCACATGTATTAGAGGATGCCGGTGTATACAAACGGACACCGGATGGACAAGCAGCATTTCAACGTTTCATTTTCTCCCTCTAAAGGACAATCTTTTCTATAAAGCAAAAAGCTGTCATATCTCTGCATTCTATCTGCATTGATATGACAGCTTATTATAACTCATCTTATCCTATTATTAACGAATCGTCTTGATCCATCCTTCCGGAGCTTCGATACGACCCATCTGGATACCAGTTAATGTATCATATAACTTCTTCGTAACAGGTCCCATCTCATCCATTCCACTTGGGAAACAGATCTCTTTACCATGGTCTACAATCTTACCAACCGGTGAGATTACTGCTGCAGTACCGCAAAGACCACACTCAGCGAAATCCTTCAACTCATCGAAGTATACTTCTCTATGCTCTACGGTCAAACCTAAATACTTCTCAGCTACAACCATCAAAGAACGACGTGTAATAGATGGTAAAATACTGTCTGACTTCGGAGTAACGAACTTGCCATCTTTGGTGATGAACATGAAGTTTGCTCCACCAGTCTCTTCTACCTTGGTTCTGGTTGCCGGATCTAAGTACATATTCTCTGAATATCCCTGATTATGTGCATCTACAATTGCATGTAAACTCATAGCATAGTTAAGACCTGCCTTAATATGACCGGTTCCATGAGGTGCTGCACGGTCAAAATCAGACACACGGATCGTAATTGGCTTAGCGCCACCCTTAAAGTAAGGACCTACCGGTGTAACAAAGATACGGAACTGATATTCATCTGCCGGCTTAACACCAATAACCGGATTACTACCGAACATATATGGACGAATATATAAAGTTGCTCCTGATCCATAAGGTGGAACATAATCAATATTTGCCTCAACTACCTTCTGAACTGCCTCTACAAATCTATCCTCCGGGAATACAGGCATCTCCAGACGCTCACAAGAATCTGCCATTCTAGAAGCATTCAGATTCGGACGGAAACATACAACATGACCATCCTCTGTAGTATATGCCTTCAATCCCTCGAAACAGGTCTGTGCATACTGTAACACACCAGCACACTCGCTAATTGTCACCATAGGATCATCCACTAATGCACCATCATCCCATGCACCATTCTTGTAATTGGATACAAAACGCTTATCTGTCTCAATGTATCCAAATCCAATGCTTGACCAATCGATATTCTTACTCATTAAAAAAACTTCCTTTCCTTGGCTGTTTGTTGGAGAACTTCCGCCCCCCTGTCTCGCCATTAGTACATGCTACTTTCGTATAATACATCTATACTTTTGTTCATGTATCACATGAACACAGTTTACCACTCACCATAACACTTTGCAAGAGTAAATCCCCTCATCCAATACATCTGACGCATGAAAGAATTTCTTGCCTTTGTAAATTAATATCCATTTATTCACATCTCAAAAAATATGGTTTGTTCTTTCTCTATAATGCTTTAATTCTCTTAAGTGCCTCTAACGTATTCTCATATGTACCAAATGCAGTCAGTCGGAAATATCCCTCTCCACTTGGTCCAAATCCGGATCCCGGTGTACCTACTACATTGGCATTGGTCAATAAATGATCGAAGAACTCCCATGAAGTCATGCCTTCCGGTGTCTTTAACCAGATATATGGTGCATTTACACCACCGGAAACAGAGAAGCCTGCCTCCTTCAATCCTTCCTTGATCACCTTAGCATTATTCATATAATAAGCAATCTGCTCTGCAGTCTGCTTCTTACCGGCATCCGAATATACAGCCTCACCTGCACGTTGAATAATATATGGTGCACCATTATACTTTGTTCCATGACGTCTTGCCCATAATGCATTCAATGAAGTACCATCACTTGCCTTTAACTCCTTTGGAATTACGGTGTATCCCAAACGTGTACCTGTAAAACCTGCATTCTTAGAAAAGCTCTTTAACTCGATCGCACATGTCTTTGCACCATCACACTCATAAATAGTGTGCGGAACATCCTCCTCACTGATATATGCCTCGTAAGCAGCATCATATATGATAACAGCTCCTACTTTATTGGCATAATCTACCCATTTCTGAAGTTGATCTTTCTTGATCGTTGCTCCGGTTGGGTTATTCGGGAAACACAGATAGATAATATCCGGCGTCTCATCCGGCAACTCCGGTGCAAAACCATTCTCTTCTTTACATGGCATATAGATCACATTACTCCAAAGTTCTGTCTCTTTGTTGTAATCTCCGGTTCTGCCCGCCATTGCATTCGTATCTACATAAACCGGATATACCGGATCACATACTGCAATCTTATTATCAATCGCAAAGATCTCCTGAATGTTACCAGAGTCGCATTTTGCTCCATCACTTACAAAAATCTCATCGATTGCAATGTCTGCACCTCTGTCTGCATAATCATTCTTTGCAATTGCACTTCTCAAAAACTCATAACCCAGATCCGGTGCATATCCGTGGAAAGTCTCTTTCACTGCCATCTCATCAACAGCCTTATGCAAGCTATCAATAATTGCCGGAGCCAATGGCTGTGTAACATCTCCAATTCCCAATGAAATGATCTCCTTATCCGGATTCGCCGCTTTATACTCTCTCACCTTTTTCCCAATTGTGGAAAACAAATAGCTGCCCGGTAATTTTAAATAATTGTCGTTAACCTTAAACATGACATCCTCCTTATGTTATTTCATTTATGTAATATAGTACTTGCACTTTTCATGAATGCTTTTCGCATTCTTACTGCACGTGATAATATCATTCACATTACAATCTCACCGTCAAACACAACGGTTGCCGGTCCTGTCATATATACCAGATTCTCTTCCTGATCCCAACATACACTCAGATCACCACCCAATAAATGCAGAGTAATCTCATCTTCTGTTAGTCCATTCAAAACGCACGCAACTGCACTTGCACAAGCACCGGTACCACACGCAAGCGTCTCACCGGATCCCCGTTCCCACACACGCATATTCACTTCATTTCGATTCAGGATCTGAATAAATTCTGTATTCACACGTTTGGGGAACCTCTCATGATTCTCAAACATTGGTCCGATCTCTTCTAACGGAAAGTCCGCTGTATCATCTACAAATACAATACAATGTGGATTGCCCATAGACACACAGGTCATCTTATAGGTCACCCCATTCACCACGATCGGTTCATCTACGACACGATCTCCATCTGCCTGCACAGGTATCTTATCCGGCACCAGTTCCGGCTGTCCCATATTCACCGTGATACGTGACACTTTACCATCTGCGATCTGCAGTTTAAGATATTTGATTCCTGCCAATGTCTCAACAGATATCTCTGTCTGATCTGTCAATCCATAGTCATATACATACTTCGCCACGCAGCGGATTCCATTACCGCACATCTCAGCCTGAGAGCCATCGGCATTGTACATATCCATCCTGAAATCTGCAACCTCGGAAGGTTTGATCAATATTAGTCCATCCGATCCGATTCCAAAATGTCGATCGCTTACTTTGATTGCCATCTCAGAAGGATTCTCTACATTCTCCCGGAAACAATTCACATATACATAATCATTTCCTAAGCCTTGCATTTTTGTAAATCTCATCTATACTCTCCTTTTATCAAAATACATCCAATATCATATGAGCAGTCTCTACCATATTGGTTCCATTGTCCATACTCTTCTTTTGCAGATATTTATGTGCCTCTTCCTCCGTCATTCCCCTTTGCTGTATCAACATCAGCTTAGCATGCGTAATAACCTGTTTTTCTTCCTCTGTCCGCACAGCAGGCTTAGACTTGGCACGTTTCATCTGATAATACAGCTTATCATACATCAAATTGACTGTATCAACCAGATCTGCTGCTTTGATCGGCATTGAAAGACAGACAATATCACTTGTACTGCATTCTGCATAATATCTTTGTGATGCCACCAACAGCATATTGAATGTATCCGGAAGGCAATCTACCAGCTCACTATACATCATATCAACAAATTTGTATCCGCTGACCACAATACCATAATCCAGATCATCTACCATATTGATCACCTGAGCTCCTGTTGTACAGGCAGCAATCACATCGACTCCACTCCTTACCAGCAGATTCTTAATGCTTCTAGCCTCTTCCAGCTTAGGAAATACTACGATTACGCTTATCACGTTCTTCCTCCTATTATATCTTATACAAGTACTCGTCTATTTCCCACTCTGTAACCTGCTCTCTGAAACGGTTCCATTCTTTTCGTTTGGCATCTAAGTATTTGGCATGTACATGCTCCCCTAAGACCTGCTTCATAAATGCATCATCCTCGAAATAATGACATGCCTTACTGAGATTAGAAGGAATTGCTTCAATACCACGCTCTTCCAATTCCTGCTTAGACATCTCATATATATTACCTTCAACACTTTCCGGAATCGGTAATTCATTCTTAATACCATCTAAGCCCGCTGACAGACAGGATGCCAATAATAAATACGGATTGGCTGCCGGATCCGGTGAACGAAGCTCAATACGCATATTCGTTCCTCTTGTAGATGGAATTCGGATCAACGGACTACGATTACCTTCTGACCATGTAATATATACCGGTGCCTCATATCCCGGAATCAGGCGCTTATAAGAATTCACGATTGGATTTGCAACTAATGTCATTCCTTTCATGTGCTTCATCAAGCCAGCAATGAACTGATATGCTTCTTTGCTGACACCATTTGGTGCATTATGATCATTAAATATGTTAACTCCATCTTTGCACAAAGACATATTGATATGTAGGCCGGAACCACACACACCATACACCGGTTTCGGCATAAAGCTTGCAAACAATCCATGTCTCTTTGCAATTGTCTTAACAACCAGCTTAAAGGTCATCATATTATCTGCAGCCTTTAATGCATTCGTATATTTGAAATCAATCTCATGCTGAGCCGGGGCAACCTCATGATGGGAGGCCTCAATCTCAAAGCCCATATCCTCTAACGTCAAAATGATATCTCTTCTCGCATTTTCACCTAAATCCAACGGAGAAATATCAAAATATCCCGCTTTCTCATGACTGATGGTTGTCGGTCTTCCCTCATCATCTGTATGGAACAAGAAAAATTCACACTCCGGCCCCACATTAAATGTATAACCCATATCAGCGGCTTCTTTTAATACCTTCTTCAAGATATAACGAGGATCACCTTCAAACGGAGTCCCATTCGGACGGTACACATCGCAGATCATTCTTGCTACCTTGCCGTGCTGTGGTCTCCACGGGAATATCTCAAATGTATTCAGATCCGGGTACAGATACATATCTGACTCATCGATCCTCACAAATCCTTCAATGGACGAACCGTCAAACATACATTTATTATCCAGTGCCTTTTCTAACTGACTGGCTGTAATTGCTACATTCTTCAAAGTTCCAAACATATCTGTAAATTGAAGGCGGATAAACTCAATGTCTTCCTCTTCCACCAAACGCATAATATCCTGTTTTGTATACTTGCTCATGTCATCTCTCCTTTACACCGTTTGAATATATTCATGATAACCCGATACATATATTGTTCCATGAATATATCATTTTCATGTTATCCCACTTAATATATTTTGTCAATTCTTTTGTATAGAATTCCCTATTCATTTTACCACACCCATCCTGACTCCTACAACCATTGCCCATAAAAATATCCTCTAAACAATCAAATTGTCTAGAGGATATGCCCTAAAAGCTCCCCATGGGACTCGAACCCACGACCTACGCATTACGAATGCGTTGCTCTACCAACTGAGCCAGGGAAGCATATATTCAATTCCACGGATATTCCGCTCATTCTCTATACTCAGACTATCACCACACAAAACGGTGATAGTCTGTTCATAGTCTCTAATTACTCTACTACGTAAGGCATTAAAGCAATGTGACGTGCTCTCTTGATTGCAACTGTTAAAGCTCTCTGGTGCTTAGCACAGTTACCGGTAATTCTTCTAGGAAGAATCTTACCTCTTTCAGAAATATATCTCTTTAACTTATTCACATCTTTGTAATCGATTAAGTTATTCTCATCTGCACAGAATACGCAGACTTTCTTTCTTCTGCGGATTGTTCTTCTCTTCATCGGAGCATCACTACGCTCTGGCTTATCTGACTTATTATATGCCATTTTCATTTCCTCCTATTTTACTGAAATGGGAGCTCCTCCTCAATGCCGGCAGGAATATTCATAAATCCATCGCCACTAGCAGCACTTGGAGTTGGTCGTTCGCCACCTGAGAAATTCATATCACCATTGCCTGCTGCAGCATTCTTGCTCTCTGCAAATTCCTGCTCTTCTACAATGATATCGGTTGTATATACCTTGGCACCATCCTTATTCGTATAGCTTCCAGTCTGGATTCGACCGGTTATACAAATCTTAGTCCCCTGCTTCAGCCACTTCTCTGCAAACTCAGCCTGCCGGGAAAAAGCTACACATGGGATAAAATCTGCTGTCTGATCTCCATTTCTCTGAAATCTACGATCAACAGCCAATGTATATCTTGCAACTGCTGTATTATTCTCACCCTGAGAATAACGCACTTCCGGATCTCTCGTTAAGCGTCCCATTAAGATTACTTTATTCATATGGATTCCTCCTATTCGTTACGCGTCCTGTCTAACGCATAGGTATCTGATGACAGGCTCCATAATACGAACTTGAGCTTCTACCTGTGCTGGAACATCAGATTCCGCATCGAATTGGATGAAGTAATAAAATCCTTCTTTCATCTTCTGGATCTCGTAAGCTAATCTCTTCTTACCAGCGTCCTCAACGTTAGTAACATTACCGCCAAACTTAGCAATTAACTCTTTTGCTTTCTCAACAGCATCTGTTCTAGCGTCGTCTTCGATCTTTGCACTGACAACTAACGCTAATTCATACTTGTTCATGTCTTATGCACCTCCTTATGGTCTCTGGCCCTTCCTCTAACACGGAAGAACAAGGAAAATTGTTGTGTTATACACCACAGATTGAAATTATATCATAAGAACATGTAGAAAGTCAAACACTTTCTATCATTCCCCGAAAACTTTTTTCTACAATCTTTCTTGCAAGCATCACCTGATGCCCACAGCCTCTGCACTTCAATCTAAAGTCTGCTCCGGTTCGGATAATCTCCCATTCATTCATCCCACATGGATGTTGTTTCTTCAATCGAATTACCTGTCCAACCTCAAATTCCATCCTGTCCTCCTATAATCCAATTCATAATATCCTGTGTCTGATATTCATTCTCTTTACATTCCATCTTATCGATCCGTATTGAAAAGCCCGCTTTGGTATGGTGGGTCATCCAATCATGTTCGAACCGTTTTGCCACCTCTTCTAACCACCGCTCCTGATGTTCAAAATCTTCATTCTCCAAAATGATATAAAACTGATGGTTTCTTCTTGCGATTGCATTAGGTGCAGTGTTACGCATCAGATATCGGGCAATATGCTTCAAAAAGTGATTGGTTTTCTCATAACCATATTCCTGCTGCTTCTTATCCCAATCTAAAATAGTCAATACAACAACCATCATATTCTGTTGCAATCCCGAACGATATGCCAGCATTTTCTCAAACCCATACAGCTCCGGCATATGAGTCAGATCATCTCTCCTCAATACTGTCCCATATGCAAACACATACAATAGAAGTAACACAATGCTCACACCAAAATTAATTACCAGAACTGACTTAAAGCGATACTGTACATAATATACTATCACTAATATAAGAGGAATTAAAAATATCTCATATTGTTTCTTTGCTAATAATATATTCCTTCCTTTAAACATCAAGAACAGATATATCATTATAGAAATAATCACCAATAGATACGGAATCTTATACCAGGAATTAAATACAACCTGCATGTTTCCTTCCATTTGAGTTAACCCAAATACATACTGCGTTCCACAATTCACTAATAATAGTAACGCATTCACAAATGATGGTATTCCTAAAAGTACATAATCTTTTGTAGCAATGGCATTGTTGTTATCAATACATTCCTTAATATATATATTCAGATACATCAAAATACTTACCATATAGAGAAAAGCAATACATACAATAATTCCTGCTGCCAATCGAAATGAAAGCCAATTTTTACGGATCATTACACATGCAAACAAATTACACACAGCCACAACTGTAGATGAACGAATCATATTCATATAAATGCGATCTTTCATATCCAATATTCCATACTTCATGCTGCAACCACACCATAATATGATGCCAATAATCAGCCCCGCACATTCCAAATAAAAATTAAGTTTCATGATTATATACCCCATACCTTCATTCTATGTAAATACCGATTACCCATTATAAGTAATAAACCACATGAATCTATTGTATCACGTTATCAAAATCTATTCCACAAAAAAAAACAACCCAAACATGGATTGTTTCAATAAAAAGTGCCCAGAACCGGAATCGAACCAGTGACACGAGGATTTTCAGTCCTCTGCTCTACCAACTGAGCTATCTGGGCATGATACATAATACGTATCGAGTAGCGGGGACAGGATTTGAACCTATGACCTCCGGGTTATGAGCCCGGCGAGCTTCCAGACTGCTCCACCCCGCGATATGAAGTTAAATGGATGGAGGTGGATTCGAACCACCGAAGCAATATGCAGCAGATTTACAGTCTGTCCCCTTTGGCCACTCGGGAATCCATCCAATTCATTTGTATACTATTATCGCACACAACGATAATAATTATACCACAATGCAACCGCATTGTCAAGCCGATAGGGGGACTCGAACCCTCAACCTGCTGATTACAAATCAGCTGCTCTGCCAATTGAGCCATATCGGCATATATCTGACTGACCCCAACGGGAATCGAACCCGTGTTACCGCCGTGAAAGGGCGATGTCTTAACCGCTTGACCATGGGGCCATAAAAAACTCCCCGAGTAGGGCTCGAACCTACAACACCACGGTTAACAGCCGTGTGCTCTACCATTGAGCTATCAGGGATCATAAAGATACAAGCTTCTGTACCTTCAGAACTTCACACAAAGATTACATCTATATTACATACCACTAAGTTATCCTGCCGTCGATTTGTAAGCTCGCATTTCACTCACTCATACTCTCTAACTGCATCGACATGTCTACGACTAAATTCGAACTTCGCTTTCGCTTGCTCTCATCAAGTTCTCTGACTAAGTTAAGCCTTCGACCGATTAGTACTTGTCAGCTCCATGTGTTACCACACTTCCACCTCAAGCCTATCTACCTCGTCG
>QWCE01002288.1_pt1 | contig 24596 bp, 21 predicted proteins | sample 1972531 | NCBI WGS metagenome assembly QWCE01 (sample SAMN09866716, study PRJNA288562) | Human gut metagenome isolate term4_stool, whole genome shotgun sequencing... | reverse complement strand
TGAAAGGTCAACTTCAACATCTACTGGATAGCCATTAAGTCCAGTTAAGGTGCAAGTTTTTGTGCAAGAGTACATAATTCCTCCTCATCTATTTTAAAATTCTCATAATATTATTCTTAATTATATTATAAGAATTTTAATCTCTTTAATCAATCGTTTGCAAAATAAAAAACAGATCTTAATCAGCTTAATATTTTTCCATTTTTAAAAATTTCCTTATTAGCCAAGCTCTTCTATTTTTAAATAATTTTCTAATTAAAACATATAAATTTTTTCTTTAATATATTTAGGTTTTTAGATTAATTAGCTTAACTATAAATTTTTTTTCGTATCTATATTTCATAAAAATAACCCTCCTTACTAGTTTGCCTGTAAAGAAGGTCCATATCAATTAATCCTATTAAACATTATTAACTTTTTATAATGTTAAAGTTTTATTATTTTTAATAAGTACAAAAATTCAAAATATAAATTTGTAAATAGCACTTATGAGGCAGGAGGGTAGTATATAATTACAGTTAGCTTAAACGAACAAATAAGAATAAAATATATAATAGTGAAAGAAAAAAACGATAAAGTAATAGATTATTTTAGCGTAAATATGGAATTGAAATTCTTTTAAAAGCATATTTAAATTTTTTATCCAATACTAATTGGTTGAAACAATATGGTTTGAGCGAAGTAAAAATCAGTGGTTTTAAGCGCTGGTTGCATAACTAGTACTTTTGCCTATCTGATAGATTCTCAATTTATGAGTTATGTTTATTAATAATACATAAGATTTTATTTACAAAAAATCCCGTAAAAACTGCAGATATAATAGTTCCCTCTCTAGTACCTATTATTGTTGAAAAAAATATTAAGGAAAAAAACATCGAAATGAACACACAAGATACATCAAATAAAACTTTTATTTTTCCAAATTCTTTGTTATATTTTTTAGAGATAGCTTTAACAAAAGCTTCACCTGAATTTAATATAATATTTGCTATAAGCGTAAAACTAATTCCTAAAGCCAGGACTATTATTCCAATAATAAGTACTATAAGACAAATGAAATAACTGTGAACTTCAAATTTATCTAAGAGATTAAGAGAAATATCAGCGAAAAATCCAAATAAAAGTGAAATAGGGATTTGAAGAAGTTCTTTTATTTCAAAATCCTTACCTAATATTATAAGTTGACCAATGATTAAACCAATATTTAATAAAATTATATAAGTCCCAAAACTAATAAATGGAAACTTTTCATAAAATATATTAGGAATCGATGAAATAGATGTTACACCAAGAGATGAGAACTTAATCAACGCTATTCCAAAACTCATTATAAATAATCCAATTACAAATAAAGTAATTCTTTTAATCGTCGTTTTTATATTCATTTTTCCTCCTCAATACGTAGGTCTTGATTTGTTTTTTTTAGTTTAATAAAGGATATTGATCTCTGTCATTTCCACGATTAAAGTTTTAATTAATTTCGGATAGCAAATTATTAAAAATACTTCTAGGTAGTTCCAACCAACTCTATTATCATTTTTACTTATTTCTTAATTAATAAGTTAACTTTTTTACACTTTTGCTATCATAATCCGCTTATTAATATATTTTTTTTTAGTAATTAGAACCCCACCAATTTTTGCTTGACTAATTAATAATATGTTAAAAAAAAAAAGGCTTTATAAAATTTTTAAATTTCTAAAAAATCATTATATGCCTTATCAACATACTTCTTATAATATTGCAATGAAAAATGTTCTTTAAATTTGAAATAAAAGATTATTTAGTTCCTGCTAAATAAAAAATAAAAGTTTCGTTTAGTATAAGAAACAATTATATACTGAAAAATTTTTTACAACTAAAGATATGAAATGTAATACAAGATGTTGATTAGATAAAATTCTAAATGTAAATTCTAAAATACTGATATTTGTCTCTTTATGGAATAAAAACATAATAATAGCAGGTTCAAAATAAATTTGTAGTTTAATAAAATATTGTATGAAATTAACATAATGTTTTTCATACAATATTTTATTTGTTTGATAATTATGAACTAATAGATTAATGACTTGTTAAAAATTTCTTATATTATCCATAAAGCTAAATTTGGAAATATTGCAAATACAAAAACTGTTATTAGCATAATAATAATTAAAGGTATTGCTTCTTTAGTGATATCTGCTACACTAGACTCTGCCATAGGTGAAACAACAAATAGGCTTAATCCAAATGGTGGTGTACATAATCCCAAGGCAATAACTAAAATTATATCACATCCAAATATTATCGGATTTATTCCAATTGACATTATTATAGGAAATAATATTGGTGTTAATATGCCAAGCGTTGCCCCTCCATCCATAAACATTCCCATAATAAAGAATGCTGTTAGTATTGCTATAAATAGTAATGTTGGGCTTTTAAAAGTGCTTGTAACATATTCTCCGATAATTTGTGGACCATTTAATGCTGCAATTGCATTTGAAAAAGAATAGGCAACTGATAACATAATAGACAATCCAGCGGCAATAGGTAATGATTCTCTAATAGTTTCTAATGCTGTTTTATAATCTAATGATTTATAAATATAAATTGAAACTATCAAAGTATATATGACTGATATCGTTGCTGCTTCTGTTGTCGATAGAACATTTGTAAATATTCCACCAAGTATAACAAATGGCATTAGTAAAGCCCAAATACTATCTTTTAATAAATCAGAAAATTTGTTTTTTCTTAACTCATCAACCATTGAGTCAACTTTATCTTGATCTATTGGATGTTTTTTAGAATAAATATATGCGTATATTATTAATAAAAATCCAATAGTTAAACCTATTACAAGACTTACTTTAAACAGAGATGACATATCTTGTTCAGTCATCATTCCATAAAACATTAAAGGTAAACTCGGAGGTATTACCATTCCTAAAGAACCTGCACACATTAATAATGCTGCAGAAAAATTCTTTTCATAACCAAAGTCAATTAACATCGGGAATATCATTGCTGCAACAGCTGCTACTGTAGCAGGTCCTGAACCAGAAATAGCTCCATAAAATAAACAAGTTAATATACCTATTATAGGCATAAATCCATTTTTCTTGCCTAAATAATACGTAAATATATTAAATATTTTTTCGGTTATCTTACCTTTTGTCATAAGATTTCCTGATATTATAAATAGTGCAATTGCAAAGGTGCCGTAATTAAATGAGTTCTTAATAATCCATTGAGTTATATCATAAAATTTAAAAAGTTCAAATTGTGTTGCTATTCCCGTACTTGCAATAGATACAAGAATAGAGGTAACTATAGGAGCCCCAAGTAAAATGAGGAAAATTCCAAATACCGCAAATAAAAATGCTAACATTACATTACCTCCTAATAAATATTTTCTCTATAGACCTGTATGCTGCCAAAGCAAAAGCCAATACTGGCGCTATATTAATTATTTTTTCTAAAATTATCACATCAGTGTTATTAAACGCATCTCTAAATATTAAAACTGCATTGATAGTGAAAATAATCATTAAAATAGCCACTATTACATTTAGAAAAATAGCTAAATTACTATTCACTTTTTCTGGATATTTTGATGATAAAAAATCAATATTTAATAATGCGTTCTTTTTAATTGCATATGGTAATGAAAATAACACCACACAACCTATGAAATAAGTTGCTATGCTTTGAATTTTTTGGCCACTTTCCTCTGAACCTATGCCTGCAAATATTTTCCAAATGATTATTCCCATGGAAATAAAAATCATCAATATGATCACTTTTTCTTCAAAAAAGAGTTTTTTATCCTTGTTTTCCATATTTGTTCCTTTCTTTATTTATTTAAAAAATATTTTATTAAATAATCTTCCTTTTTATTTTTCTTAATTTTTCCCATAAAGATTCCTTTATCTTCAATTAGCATTGCTTCTTTTAATGATTTCTCATATGGTTTCCATTCAAAATCTTCTGTTGATGGGTTTCCGTTTTTTATAAAGTTAGCCCATAGTTTTGAAAGTAACAGAGCATATTTATAATCTTTCAATTTATAATCTCTATTTGATCTATTTAGAGTTTTGAACACATAATGATGTTCAACAGAATGGTGAGCCCCAATTTTCTCTGCTCCTGGTGGCACATAATTAAACCTGTATAAATAGGCAGGTCTATAGCCAATCCGTATTTGATTTTCACAAAAAGCAACTGTGGCGGCTCTCATCTCATCACCAATATTATCATTGAAATATTCATCTTTATAATCCTGCATTTTTTCTATAAAATCTTTAGCAATATCTCTTTCAAATCTTCTTTCAGCAAAATTTTCAACACTTTTTTCATCAACAATTATGCTCTTATCTCTCATTTCATCTGATGTGGCACCAATAAGATAATCTATATCGGGATGCTTTCCACTTTTTAAGAAATGAGTTGATTCTTCTTTTAGAGAGTAATCATCTATGTTTGGAATAAACATTAATTTGTTGTTATTCACTTTTTTAAACTCAATATATTGTTCTAATAGTTTTTTAGCAGGAATTTTTCTTGCTTCATCTACAGAGCCTGCTTTTATAAATTCTAAAAAAGATTTCCCAAATTTTTTAGCAGTTTCATGTTCTAATGGTTCTAAAGCTCCTTTGTAATTAAATCCGCCCCCACTTTGCATTATTGCTCTCTTTATTTTGTTTTCGAGTAAGTCTGTTTCTATAAGGTTTTGTACAGATGAACCTCCTGCTGACTGTCCCATTAAGACAACCTTATTAGGATCTCCACCAAAATTTTCAATATTTTCAAAAACCCAATTTACAGCTGCTACCTGGTCTAAGAGTCCATAATTGCCTGATGAATTGTTTTCACTTTCTTTATCAAGCTCTTCATGTGCTAAGAATCCAAATACGTTAAGTCTGTAGGTTATAGTTATATAAACTATGCCTTCTTTTGCAAAACTTTCACCATCATATGCATTTAGGTAACTGTATCCTGTTTCATATCCCCCCCCATGAATATATATAGCAACAGGCAACTTTTCATCTTTGCTCTTAGCAGGTGTAAAGATATTTAAATATAAACAATCTTCATCTCTTTCATAATCCCTAACATAAAATTCATTAGCTGCAAGTATTCCTCCTTCGGAAGAAAATCTATCTTGCCATGGGATACTAGCATATTTATATGCATTAAGAATCCCATCCCATGGCTCCAGTTTTTTTGGTTCTCTCCATCTTAAATCTCCAATTGGAGGTTTGGCGAAAGGGATTCCTTTAAAAACTGTTATAAATTGATTGTTGCCAGGGTATCCTTTAACTTTTCCATATTTTGTATTTACAATTTCTAACATAAATCATCCTCATAATTTTTAATAATAATTAATTTACTTCTTTTAAACTAGCAAATAAGCTATCTACAACTTCTTTATCAACATCTGAACTTACTAAATCAATAGTTCCCTTTGCTCTGTCTTTTAATTGTTTCTTAACATTATCATCGAGTTCTATAAATTCTATTCCATAATCTTCAGCTTTCTTCTTCATAGTGTCGTATTCTTCTTTTCCATATTTGTATTCCAAATCAACATTTTCATTAGAAAATTCATTTATTAATTTTTTATCCTCATCAGAAAGTGCGTCATATTTGCCTTTATTCATTACCATACAAGTTATAGTCAATAAGTGGTTAGTATCAGTTATATATTTTTGTTGTTCATATTGTCCGCTTCCAACTAAACCAACAACAGGATTTTCTTGTGAATTAACAACTCCTTGTTGTAATGCTACATATAGCTCTGAAAAATTTACTGGCGTAGGTTTTGCTCCAACATCTTCCCAAAATTTAATATGATACTTGTTTTCCATAGTTCTAATTCTTACTTGTGAAAAATCATCTATTGTTTTAATAGGAACATTGGTAGACATGGTTCTATAGGTTTCATTACTACTTAAACTAATTAAGACCAAACCCTTTTCTTCTGCTTTTTTATTCATAATTTCTCTAAAACTACCTACTTCTCCACTTAATACTTTTTGAATTTCTTCATGTGTATAGTCACCAAAAATCATAGGCATATCAAATACTGCAAAGTCTCCTATGAATGGAACCAAAGCTGATGATGCACCTTTCCAAATGTCTTGATCGCCAAATTGAATTGCTTCTATCTGCTCTCTGTCTCCACCTAATTGTCCCGCTGGATAAATTTCTAAAGATAGTCTTCCATCAGAATTTTCCTTCAAATCTTCAGCAGCTTCTTTTATCGACTTATCAATTGAAATTCCTTCTGGAGAACTATGTCCTGCTTTAAAACTTATTTTACTTTTTGATTCATTTGAGTTTTCCTTGTCTTTTCCTTTTGAACAAGCAGTTGTTAATAACAAAATAATACTAATAATTAATAAAAAACTTTTCTTTTTCATAAAATTCTTCCTTTCTTGAATACAAAAACTTTAACGAACTAATAATAAACTAATAGCAGGTACATAAGTTATAAGTACTAAAGCTATTATAAATGCACCTATAAATGGAATAGCACTCTTACCAACTTCTAATGAGCTTTTTTCTACCATAGGAGATACAACAAAGAGATTCATTCCAAAAGGTGGTGTCACCATACCTACAGCTAAGTTACAAACCATTATAATTCCCATATGTATAGGAGATATACCTAATTCTACTGCTGCTGGTAATAGAATTGGTCCTAATATAGCAACAACTGGTCCAACATCCATAAACATTCCCATAATGAATAATAGAATATTTAAAATCAATAAGAATAAATACTTATAAGAAATATAATTTATTATAAAATCTCCAATTATTTTTGACCCTTGTAATACCGTTAGCGCCCTGCTAAAAGAAGTTGCAAGTGCTAATAATAAGACTAAGCCTGCAAACTGTGAAATAGCAGTTCTAACTAATTCAATAATCTCTGAAAACTTAATCGTTTTATATACAAAAATTGAAATCAATAATGAATAAATAACAGAAACCACTGCAGCTTCTGTAGGTGTTACTATCCCTGAATATATTCCACCTAAAATAATTACTGGTGATAATATTGCCCAAAAACTTTCTTTTAAAATATTAAATAAACCTCTACTCTTAAGTTCTTTTACCATTGCATCAATTTTTTCTTTGTCTTCTCCATGTTTTTTACAATAAAACCAGGTGTAAATACATAAAGATGATCCAATTAAAATACCTGGAAGAATACCTGCTGTAAATAATCCACTAACTGATGTCCCAGTGATTGATCCATATATGACAAATGGGATGCTAGGTGGAATTACAACTCCTAAAGAACCAGCAACTGCTATTAATGAAGCACAAAAAACTTTATCATAGCCAAGCTTCATCAATATAGGTAATGTCATACCTCCTACAGCCGCTGCTGTAGCAACACCACTCCCTGAAATAGCGCCATAGAATAAACAAGTAAAAATTGTCGCTATCAAAAGGCCTGCTCTTTTGCCTCCAACAAAGTAAGCAAAAACATCAAAAATTTTTTTTGCAATTCCTCCTTTTGACATAATAGCTCCCGCAAGAATAAACATCGGTATAGAAATAACAGTAATGCTATCTGCTCCTTGTACTATCCACCTCGAAACAGCTTCTGTAGTGTAAGCTCCTGATTCTCCAAAAAATATTGGGAATAATGTCGATAAACCTAAAGCTGTTATGAGTGGTGCTCCAAAAAGTAAGAATATTAAAAATACTAGAAATATTAATAAAATTATCATAGCTTAACTCCTTTTTAATTAGTTGTTGTTTCAAGTCTTGATTTCTCTATGAGATCTTTTTTAATGTATTTATGATATAAAAATTGCAAATATCTTAAAATACCTAAGAAAAAACCCACAGTACTTGATGCATAAATATATACCATAGGTAAACCTAATGCTGGACTGGTTTGACCACTCATTTTAACTTTTTGTAAAACAGTTATGGAGTTTTTGAATAATATTATAAATAAAATGATTGTCAATATTTCTGAAATTAATTCAATATTTCTTTTTATTTTGATATTAAATTTTGATAGTAGAGCGTCTACCTTTAAAAGTAAGTCTTTTTTTATACTGTAACCTATGCTTAGAAATGTAATCCAAACAAACATATATCTACATGCTTCCTCAGCCCATACTAATGGAGATTTAAAGAAATATCTTAATATAACATGTGCTGACATAACTGTCGTTATTCCAACTACAAGAATAACTAATAAAACTTCTTCTAAATTGTCGTCGATTTTTTTTAAAATTTTCAAAGCATCCTCCTTTACTTAGTCATTTTTATAAATCGTTTTCATTAGCTTAATTATAACCCTTGATAATTGATGCCGTCTAATATATAATTAGATATAGATTAATAGCTAAAGGTTATAGGTGTTATTTATGAATTTACTACAACTAGAATATTTTAAAACTGTTGCTGATCTTGAACATATGACAAAATCAGCCGAAAAACTACATGTTTCACAACCCTCTCTTTCTAAATCAATCAAATTATTGGAAGAGGAATTGGGATATGATTTATTTAATAGAACAGGAAAATATATTAGATTAAATGAAAACGGGAAATTGTTTTATACTTATGTGGATAAATCTTTAAATGCTTTAACAGATGGTGTCTTGGCATTAAAAAATTATAATGAAAAAAAATCTCTTACTGTAACTGTATCTTTTATGGCAGCTGGGAAGTTTTTACCAATTTTAATAAAAAGATTTAATGAGTTACATCCAGATATTAAACTTAATTTAGTAAATATTGATGTCGAAAGTTTTGAAAACTCTGATTGTGATTTAATTCTATACACAACACTTTTTGAAACAAGCACAGAAAACTCAATCACTTTATCTAAAGAAGATCTGTTACTTGTTGTTAATCCTGATCACAAATTAGCTAAAAGAAAATATGTTAATTTATCAGAGATTGAAAACGAACAATATATAAGTACCGAATCTGAATCCTCTTATAAAGCAATTATAGATTATTATTGTAATATTGCTGGAATAAGTCTAAATAAAATAATAGAGGCTCAATACTCCTCTACTATTAAAGGTTTAGTTGAATCTGGTATTGGAGTTAGCATTATGCCAGAATTCACTTGGTCTGAATCTTATGATAAAGACTTGAAATTTATTAAAATTAAAAACCCAAATTGCTTTAGATATATTAAATTAATGTGGAAAAAAGATAGATATGTAAATGATGCTGTGAAAATATTTAAAGATTATATTGTAGAATTCTTTAATACAACTAAAGATTAAAAAATAAAAAGAAAACAGGTGAAGAAATATAATCCACCTGCTTACTTAATAAAATTAATATTTGTCAAATGTATCAAAGATTATATAAAAATAAAATTATTGGAAGTGAAACTATACAAAAAAGAGTTGACATAATTACTATTTTTGTAGCAAAATCTGGATCCACATCGTAGGAAGTTGAAAAAATTCCAACTATAGTTGCCACTGGCATTGAAAAAAGAATTATACAAATTTTTTCAACAAAAGGATCAATTCTTAAAAGATTTAATTTAAATAAAATTATTAAAAAAATTGGCAATAATATTAATCTATAAATTGTCATTACATATGCATGCTTCTCTTTAAATATACTTTTGATATCAGTCTCTCCTAACATAAGCCCAATAATAATCATTGATAAAACACCAGTTGTATTACCAAGCTCTCTAAAAACAATTCTTAATATCTCTGGTAAATTAAATCCAGTTAATAAAATAATAAAACCACAAAATGCCGCTATATTTGTATTATTTAATAAGTCTCTTGCTGTAAGTTTTCCTTGTTTATCTGAATTTCTCTTTATAATTGTAAGTCCTAAAGTGTAAGTAAATACATTGCTTACCATATTTACTATTGAAGCTATATATAATCCATTGGATCCATACATGGCATATATTAAAGGAAATCCTAAAAATCCTAAATTTGTAAGTATCCCACCAGCCATCATTTGAGATCTATTAGGTTCTTTTATCTTATAAAATTTCAGAAAGATATTAATGCAAATAAATGATATAAAAAAAATTATATTTGAGGCAATAAGGGCATCTTTCGCATATATAATTTTTTTATCCGTTAGTTTAACTGCCATAGACGTTATTACTAAACACGGCGTTGTGATATTTGTAATTAAAAATGAAAGATCTTTTTGTAGATTACCAGAAACTTTATTTTTCTTTCTAGTTATATATGCAATTAGTATTACCAAAAAAAAGAATATTAAATTTTTTAAAAGTATTAAAGTTTCCATAATTCACCTCGATATTAAAATAAATTTTTATATTTTGTTAGAATTTATAATCTATATCTTACCAAAAAAGACGAAGAAAAAATTCTCCGTCTTTATCTTGTGTATTTAATATTATCAAAAGGAGTTTGTTTTAAGTTTATTAAAATAATAAAAGGATAAAAATTGTAGACTGTTAATATAATCTCTATTTATTAGTCTAAATTAAACATGTATTTTTTGTCCATTTCGTTATATCTATCAATATTAACTGTATCTAAGTATTTTTCAAAGGATATCATATCTTTGTAAAATGCTTCATCTGTTCCGTTTTTCTTTATTTCTTCCAAAATTTTCATCTGTGCTGTTACACTTGACATGAGTTGTGCAAATGGAAAAGTTACTATCTTATATCCCATATCTCCACAATCTTTAGCTGTTACACTCTTAGTTGTTTCCTTTCCATATGTGAATCCAAGATGAATCGGTGCTTTTAAATGTTTAGGATATTCTTCAAGTTCTTTTCTTGAATGCGGCATAGGTTTTACCATATCGGCACCTGCTTCAGCATAAATATTTAATCTTTCAACTGCTTCGTCAAAAGGAGCATCTGTCCTTGCTACAATTACGAAATTTGAATCTTTTCTTGCATCAACTGCCGCTTTAATTTTACTAACCATCTCTTCAACAGGAATTAATTTAGTACCCTTAATATATGGACAATTTGGAGGTAAAACTTGGTCTTCAATAAAAAGGCCTGATACGCCTGCATTTTCAAATTCAGTTATGGTTCTGCTTGTATTAATAGCGTTTCCGTATCCGCCTTCAGCATCAGCCATCATAGGAATATCTACTGCACTTGCCATATTTCTACACATTCGTAACATTTCAGTAAATGTTAATAACCCATTATCTGGTACACCTAACATAGTTCCATGCATCCCAAACCCTGTTGTCGCAACTAAATCAAATCCGCTATATTCAATTAAACGAGCTGAAAGTGCATCGAATGCACAAGGAGCTATAACAACCTTGTCACCATCAATTAGTTCTCTTAGTTTTTTAGTTTTATTCATGTTATCACCTATACTTTTCTAAAATTTTAAACTATTTTCTTTTCTTTGGCAATTCTAATTTTAAATCATTTGATTTGCCAGCTTTCAACACATAACTTCCAACTTCACGATTTAGTTTTTCTCGAATCATTTGTCCTATTTCTATTACAGAGTCTATATCAATGCCTGTTTCTACTTTCATTTGATTAAACATGTTTAAAACATCCTCAGTAGATACATTTCCTGCTGCACCTGGTACAAATGGACAACCTCCTAAACCAGCAAAGGAAGTGTCAAATTTTTTTACGCCTTCTTCATATCCAGTTAAAATATTTGCTATTCCAAGTCCTCTTGTATTGTGAAAGTGCAAAATCCAATCTACTTCTTTGTATTTATTTTTTACATGTCTTACAATACTCTTTACCTGTGAAGGATAGGCAAGTCCTGATGCATCGGAAAGAGAAAGTTCATTAACTCCATTTTCTAAATAGGCTTCAATAATTTTTTCTATATCTTCAATTGGTATTTCATCTTCCCATGGTGATCCAAAAGGCATAGATATTGATCCTGACACCTCAATTTTATTTTCTCTCGCAAGTTTCACGCAATCTTTAAATCCATTAACACTTTCTTCTGGTGTCATATTCAAATTTGCTATATTATGTGCATAGCTAGCTGATACATTTAGTTTTACTTTTTTACAACCGCAATCTATCGCTCTTTCAACACCTTTCAAGTTTGCTATTAAAGCTCTATATTCAACATCATCAGATAAGTTTGCTTTCTTATATATTTCGTCTGTATCTGCCATTTGAGGTACTGCTTTTGGACTCATGAAAGATCCAACTTCAATTATTTTAAATCCAGCTTTAGTTAGTTTGTTTAAAATTGAAATTTTTTCATCAGTTGTCAAAAAGCTTTTTTCATTTTGCAAACCATCTCTAAGGCCAACTTCACAAATAATTATATCTCTATTTCTATCCATTTAATCTCTTCCTTTTACATATTTTTCACAATATGCTTTTGCTTTATCAAGACAATTCTGAGCATGTCCTTTTAATCCATAGTTTTTAACATGGGCGCTATTAGGTAGCTCAATAGAATATGGAACAATTGGCATGTTGTTTAATATGGAAGCAATATCAATTCCTCCATCTCCAACATAATCCCTAGCTTCCCGCATAATTCTAATAAGCTCTTCCCTTTCTCTGGGTACTTCTTTACTTGCATCACATAAATGTGCAAAATTAAACCATTCTTTAGGGAGCTTTGCTAGTTCTTTTGGGTCATCTCCAACTCTTTGAAGGTGGTGCATATCAATCATAATGCCTGCATTGTCTTTATTAATATCTGTTAAAAGATCTACTGTTTGCTTTAAGTCGTTAACTCCAGCAATTGGAACATATTCTAAATCCACAGTTAAGCCATAAGAATTGGCTAAATCACACAATTTGGCAAATTCTTCAGTATATATTTCTTTATTATCTGTCCATATTGATGATAGGATATGTTTTCCGCCAAGTTCCCTACATGTTTCCATTGCAGGTTCATAATCTTTAATATTAACACCGTCAAAAATTCTTGCTAATTCTATGTCTAAAACCTTAAGTCCTGTATTTTTTAAAATACCTTTTAGCTCTCCCATTAAATTTTTATCTTTTCTTAAATCGTGTTTAACTTCACCTTTAACACCCATGTAAATTTGTCTTAAACTAACATAATCATATCCACATTCCGCTGCAATTTTTGCAATTTCAACAGGAGATGTTTCCAAAACCGTGAGTTGTGCTAGCGAAAATTCAAATTTTTTCATATCTTCTCCTTTAAATATACTCTCGAATTAGTTTCTGCCGAATAATAAGCCGCATAAATTGTCTCTATTACCTTTGAAGCTATATCAAAATTTGAAACCACTTCTCTATTTTGAATTACAGCTTCACAAAAATCTTGAAGCTCATAAGTATATCCTCTTAAAATCTCATCTTCTACAAAAGCTTTATTCCAACCTACTTTAGTTGGTAGCATTTCTGAAAAAACTATATCTTCTGTATCGTCATCATCAAGCATATATGTTTCAAGAGCATTAACAGGTGTTAGATTACAATTAAAAGCTCCATTATTACCATAAACTTCAATATAGTTTTTTGTACCACCAAGTACAGTGTCACTAGCCAAAATAACTACCTTACTTCCGTCTGAATAAGTAAGAGACAAATTTGCAAAATCTTCTACATCTTTGATGTCTATATTATGATAGGGCAAATCTTTCTTTTTAATACCTTTAGTTATTTGCCCTGTATCACAAAGAACACTTTCTAATTCTATTTTTTCTTCGCTATATGAGTTTTCAACTTCTTTCAAGTAAATTGCCCCTCCAAGGGGGTGTGAGCCAACTCTAATTAAACTTCCTCCTCCAGTAGCACTCCAATACCCAGCTTTCGAAGAACTTGAGCCTCTTAAACTTTCCTCGCCTTTAATAAAAAACAGCTTCGTTTTTTTAGCTCTAATAATCTCTGCTACTTTTTGAATGCTTGGTGCGTATAGGAAGTTCTCAGCGTACATAAACTTTACATCAGATTGATCCAATTTTTCTTTAATGTTTTTTAATGATTTCTTAACGTTCTCATACATTTCTTTTTTGCTAACTGTTTCGCCAATCATATCATGTAAGTTTTCTGAAAAATATCCAATAGCGGGCTTTTCACATATAATGTTTTTCCCTGCTTTTATCGACTTTAAAATTATATCTTCATGTGTGAAAGGAGGCGTACAAATATCGATAATATTAATTTCTTTGTCATTTAATGCAAGATCAATATCATCATGAAAGCACTTTATTCCATAATCATATGATAGCTTTTTCGCTAGTTCTACGTCTTTATCAATAATATATTTGACATTAATATTAGAACCCGTAAATTTTTTATAACCTCTTAAATGCAATGTGGCAGCATAACCAGCACCAATTATTGCAATATTTACTATCGATTTCAATTTTTATAGCCTCCAAAATATTAATCTAATCCAAGTTCTTTTTTAACATATTCAATTGGCATATCTTTGCCAGTCCATATTTTAAATGCTAATGCTCCTTGCCAAAGCATCATATTTATTCCGTTACATGTTTCACAACCTGCTTCTTTAGCATACTTCATAAATTTTGTTTCTTTAGGTTCATAAACAATATCATAAACGAATACATCTGGGTTAGATATTACATCACTTGAGGATATTGAACATGAATCAACATTTCCTTTCATACCTAAAGGAGTTGCATTAACTAAAATATCAGCATTTTTAATTTCTTCTTTTAAGTCATTTTCAGCGTCTGAAATTAATCTAACATTACACTTAGGAATTTTTGTTTTTATTGTATTTATAACTTCATTAGCTACTTCTTTGTTTAATTCCTTTATTACGAGTTCTTTAATCCCAGAGTATGCACTTTGAATAGCTATCGCTCTTCCTGCACCTCCTACACCAATTAATACCATCTTTTTATCTTTATATTGTATACCTTTTTTTTCTAGTGATTCAATAAAGCCTAGACCGTCTGTATTAAAACCTTTTATCTTTTTAGTGTCTTCATCTATTTTTATTGTGTTAACTGATCCTATAATTTCAGCGGCTTCATCTATTTCATCTAAGTATTTCAATACTTCTTGCTTATTTGGATAGGTAACATTACCACCAACTGCTCCAAATATCTTTAGTGCTTCTAGTGCTGTTTTTAAATCTTTAGTTTCCGTATCTAAACATAAATACACTAAATCTTCTTTTAAATAGTCAAAAGCTGAATTGTGCATATGCGGTGATCTACTGTGCTTGATGGGCTTACCTAAAAGCCCAACAAGTCTTGTAGTTCCTTGAATTCTATTCATAATTTTTCTTCTCCTTGATTATTTTAGATTTAATTCTGTTTCTGCTCTATCAATTTCACTTCTTAAAGTGTCTACTAAGTCTTTTCCTATTTGTCCTTCTAATGATTTCCATACTGGTTCTCCAGCAGTTCTCATTTCTTCAAAAAGTTCTTCGTTAAAAGGAACAATACTTGTTCCACTTTCTTCAACAATTTTTACTCTACCTTCACTTCTCTCATCTGTCATTTGGCGAGCATAGACTTTTGCTTCATCAGCAGACTCATAAATAATGTCTTGGAGCTCTTGAGGTAGTTCGTGAACTATAGCTGGTGAACCAATTAAACATAGAGTGTGGAGAATGTGATTTGTTAAAATTATATCGTCTTGTTGTTCATATACTTTACTTGCAACAATTGTTTCTATTGGGTTTTCTTGTGCATCAATTGAACCTTGTTGTAGCCCTATATATACTTCAGACCAAGCCATAGGTGTAGGATTAGCTCCAGCTGCCTTCCAAAAAGCGATGTGATTAGGATTTTCCATAGTTCTTATTTTAATTCCCTTTAAATCACTCATTTTTTCAACCTTCTTGTTTGAAGACATTACTCTAAAACCTTGATCCGCAAATCCTAACAATATTAGTTTTTTATCTTCATAATATTTTTTTAAACTTTCAGTTAGCTTTCCATCAAGAACCTTTCTTGCAACATCCAAGTTTTTAAATGCCATGGGGGCATCAAAAATTGCCGCTTCTGGAACAAAGGAAACTTGGGGAGCTGTTGTTTGAACAACAAAAGCAATATTACCATTTTGGACAGCTTCTGTTATTTCACCATCTCCACCCAATTGTGAATTAGGATACCTATTAATTTTTAATCTACCATTAGATTTTTCTTCTAATAAATCAGCGAATTTATTCATAAAAATACCTGTTACTGTATCTTCTTGTGAGTCGATTGCTATAGATAGTTCGTAAACGTCTCTTTCTTCTGTTTCTCCTCTTCTCTTTTCTGTGCTTAAACAGCCCGTTAATGAGAGAGTTATCATAAATAATAAAGCTATTAATGTAATTTTCTTTTTCATTCTCAGCCTCCTAATAGAACTAAACTTATTTGTGGAATAAAAGTTATTAGTATTAAAGCAATTAAAAATGCTACTATAAATGGAGTTGCTTTTTTAACTATTCTTTCAACTTTAACTCCAGTTAATGAACTAGCAACAAAAAGATTTATTCCTAAAGGAGGTGTTACAAATCCTATAGCTAAGTTAACAACTAATATTACCCCAAAGTGAATTGGATTTACTCCATAACTTACTGCTATTGGTAAAAGTATTGGTGTTAAAATTAATATTGCAGGAGTTGTGTCCATTATCATTCCTACAAATAATAGCACTATATTCATGACTAATAATACTGTAATCTTAGATGAAACAGAATTAGTTATAAATTCAGCAATTATTTCTGGCGCTTTCATAAAAGTTAACACTCTAGCAAATCCTGTAGCAGCCGCAATAATGAACAATATTGTAGAATAAGTACCTACTGATTCTTTTAAAATCTCAATCATATCTTTCATATTTATTGTCTTATAAATAAAAACTGATACTATTAAAGAATAAAATACTGAAATAACTGCGGCTTCTGTTGGGGAAGCTATACCCGTATATATACTGCCTAATATTATTACAGGAGATAATAATGCCCAGAAACTATTTAAGAAAAGTTTTAATAATCCATCTTTCTTAACTTCATGTTCGTAAGCCTTTAGTTTTTCTTTATCTTCTCCATTTTTCTTGCAATAATACCAAGAATAGACCATTAAGCATAAACCAATTAGTAATCCTGGAACTACCCCTGAAATAAACATATCTGCAACAGATACGCCTGCACTCTGTCCATAAAAAATAAATGGTATTGATGGGGGAATAATAACTCCTAGTCCTCCAGCTACTGCAACAAGTGCTGTTGAAAAAACGATATCATAACCTAGACTTGTTAAAACAGGAATAGCCATAGCTCCTACGGCAGCTGTTGTCGCTGGTCCCGAACCAGATATTGCACCGTAGAATAAGCATGTTACTATTGTTGCAATTGGAAGACCTGCTGTTTTATTTGCTATAAAATATGAGAAAAAATTAAATAATTTATCACTAATTTTTCCTTTAGCCATTAAATTTCCAGATAAAATAAACATTGGTACCGCTAAAATCGGAAAACTATTAACTCCTCCTACCATTGCTCTTATAATATATTGAGGATCAGCAGAAAACCATGGGTCAATTAAGTTCGGTAGAATCCCTAGTGCGGCTAATACCATTCCAATTGGAATTCCAACAACTATCATAAAAAGAAATAATATAAAAATACTTGCAATAGTCATTTAATCCTCCTGTTCTTCTTTCTCAATTTTTTCTTTCCCCTTAATAAGGTCTAAAAAATTTTGAAATATTCTTATCATTGAAAGCACTGATCCTACAAATACAGATGATTGAACTATCCACATTGGTATACCCATTGCTGCAGAAGTTTGTCCACTTATATAGGTGCTTCTTATAACATCAAATGAAAACATAGCTAAAATCAAAAATAATACAAAAATAATTATTTTATCTATATAAGCTAGTGATTTTTGCACACCAATAGGCAAAAATCCTCTAAATTGATCTACTTTTATTGATGTCCTTCTTCTAATACAATATGGAACTCCTAAGAAAGCAGACCATACAAATAAATATCTAACTAACTCTTCAGACCAAGCTAAAGAATTTCCAAAGACGTATCTAGCTATTATCTGTATTCCTAAAACAACTGTCATAATAACTAGTAAAATACATAATACGGTTTCTTCAAATTTTTTATCAAGTTTATTCAACATTTTCACCTCTTTTTTTCTAGGAGAAAGAGTTTTCCTTTCCCCTAGAAAGTTATCATCAATTATATTTCAATTTTAGTCTGTGCTTGCATGTTTTGATCTTGCTGCTTCTCCAGAAATTAGGTGTCCTTCTACTACATTATCCTTTGGTGTGTAAATATCATTTATGTTCCAAATTCCATCTGTTGGAACAGGAATATTTTCCATAGGAACATCTAGTAAATACGGTTCATTTGAATTTAAAGCTTCTTCAAAAGCATCTTTAAATTCTTCAGCGCTATTAATTTTTTTAGCCTTAATTCCATATCCTTTTGCTATATCTGCCCATTCTGGATTATAAGGCTTTCCATCAATTTTAAATACTGTTCCAAAGTTATGATCATAGTGTGATTTTTCAAGTCCTGCAATTGTTCCAAATGCAAAGTTATTCATAACAACCCATACAACTGGAATGTTATATTCTTTAGCACATGCTAAAACTGAAGGATTTGTACCAAAACCGCCATCACCAATTAGAGTTATTACTTTTTTATCTGGTTTTGCAAGTTTGACTCCAAGTAAAGCAGCAGAACCGAATCCCATAGTTGCAAATCCACCTGGGTGAATAATAGTTCCTGGATTTACAATATCAAATTGTTGCCCAACACCATTTTTATTCCAGCCTACATCAGTACAGATGATTGCATCTTCTGGCAATACTTCCCTAACATCTTTTAAGATCTTTTGAGGTGTCATAGGAAATCTTAAGTCATTTTCGATTTTTTTATTTTCTTCTTTAAACTTTTCTTTGTATTCTTTGATTTCCTTTTTTAATTCTTCATTTTTTCTTGGTCCTGTAATTTCTTTTACTGCTTTAATAATTTCTTGTAGAGCTAATTTAATATCTGCAACAGCACCTATTTCAAGAGGATAGTTTCTACCTATTTCTTCTTCTGCTATATCAATTTGAATAAATTTAGTTTTATCTTCATTAAAAGTAACTCCCTTGTACCAAGATGAAGAATCTGCTTCAGCAAATCTTGTACCAAGACCTAGAATAACATCAGCATTTGATGTTTTATTGTTAATAAAGTCTGTTCCCCAAAATCCTGTCATTCCAAGCATCAACGGATGTCTATCAGATAATGCACCTTGTCCCATAAGAGTTCTAGAAACAGGTATCTCAAGATATTCTACTAGTTCCTTTAATTCATCAGTTGCCTTAGATAACAAGACTCCTCCACCAACATGAATTACTGGGTTCTTAGCTTCAACTAATAACTTTGCTATTTTTTTAGCTGTTTCTCTTTCTAAAGATGGTTTAATAGTTTCTAAGTTATTGTTCTTAACTCTTTCAAAATACCTAGTATCAAGTTCTCTTGAGAACATATCCATTGGTACAGAAATTAGAACTGGTCCTGGTCTTCCAGATTCCGCAAGTCTAAAAGCTCTATCTAATATTTCTGGAAATAGTTCGGGTGTATCAATTCTATAAGCTCTTTTTACAAAAGGTTTATATATTTCATATTGACTTCCATCTGCATGTAAGTTCACTTCTTGATGTGGATGCTTTCCATAGTAATAACTTGGAACATCCCCAGCGATTACTACCATGGGTATTGAGTCAGCTTGAGCATTCGCAACACCTGTTGTTGCGTTTGTAAGTCCTGGTCCTAAGTGACACATTACAACACTGGCTTTCCCAGTTGCTCTTGCATATCCATCTGCAGCTGTTGAAGCAATTTGTTCATGTCTTACTGATATATAACTAAGTTTTTTACTTTTTTCAAGAGCATCTAGCATGGCAATTACTGTGTGTCCACAAAGCCCAAAAACATATTTTGTATCTCTATCCTCTAAGTATTTTACTAACTGCTCAGAGATTAATTTTTTCATATTTCCTCCTAATTATTTAAAAATTTCTTTAAAAAATAAAAGCCACTATTATAATAGTGGCTTGATTTAAATTCCTATTATAATTATTCTTGATCCATTCCTTCTACATAAAATTCTTGGAATAATTCTTCTAAGGATGGCATATCTTCTTTAATAGGTCTTGCTACCCATGTTGTATTCATATAGTGCTTAAGAGCTATATTTTCAGAAACTATGTTTCCGCCCCAAGTTCCACAACCCATTGAAGATGTTGCTGGCATTCCATTTGTAGGTGAACCTGCATTACCCTTGTTATTTGGTTGCCTAATCATAATCCTAGAAACTGGTGCTGCCTTTCCTAGTGCATCAATGTGATCATCGTTGAATGAGTATAGACCACAAGAATGTCCCTTTCCACCAACTTCGAACAAAGCTCTCATCATATCAAGAGCATTTTCAAATTCTCCATCATACTTGAATAAAGTTAGAAGAGTTGTAAGTTTTTCTGATGAGAAGAAGTGTTCTTTACCAACACCTTCCATTCCTCCGCCTGTAACCATTAAGAATTTTGCTTCTTCAGGAACTTCAATTCCTGCTGCTTCTCCAAGTTTTTGTGGGCTAATAGCAACAGTCTTTGGAAGTCTGTGTCCTTCTTCATCCCACATAACTTTTTTAACTTTTTCAGCTTGTTCTTCATTTAGAAGATATCCACCTTCATCTTGTAGCGCCTTTTCAAGCTTGTCATAAATAGATGAATGAATAACTAAGTTGCCATCGCATGAACATCCTGAACCAAAGTCTGATGTTTTAGAAATTCTAGTATTTGATGCTGCTTCTTTAATTCTTTCGTCTGTGTTTGCTGTTTCATCAATTATTACAGTGGCATTTCCAGCACCTGATCCATATGCAGGTGTTCCTGAGCTATACGCTGAATGAACCATAGCTTTTCCACCTGTAGCTATAACTAAATCTGCTTCAGCCATTAAGTATTGTGTTAAAGCAATTGACGGGTTTTTAATACATTGAATGATATCTGCTGGTGCCCCATTTTCAACTAATGCTTCTCTGATTAAATCAACACATTTATTAGTAACATTTTTAGCTCTTGGGTGTGGTGAGCAAATCATGACATCTCTTGCCTTTACACAGTAAATAGCTTGTCCTGCTGGTGTTAAGCAAGGGTTTGTTGTAGGAACAAGAATTGCTAATAAACCTGCTGGTTTTGCATACTTTGTTATTCCTTTTTCCTCATCAACTTCAATAGCTCCAACACTCTTAGATCTCATGCAGTCTCTTAAAATTAATTTTAATTTGTTTCTCTTGTTTCTCTTTGTAACTTTATCTCCTAAACCTGTTTCATCAACAGCTTCATCACAAAGTTCAGCCCAAACTTTTGCATCGTATAGTTTCGCACATATTGCTCTACAAAGTTTGTCTACTTCTTCTTGAGTGTAGTTTGCTATAATCTCTTGAGCTTTTCTAGCTCTAGCAACCAACACGTTAAGTTCTTCTAATTGTTCTTTTGTAACTTCTTTAGCCAAATTAATCATTCTCCTTTTTGATTTTTCTTGAAATTGTTTTCTCTGTATATAGAATATCAGCAAAAAGTCTTGAAAACAAGCAACCCTCTTTATGTTAACGTTTTCCACCTCTCTATTTATTGTTAATACCTTTCAATAAATCTGAATGGTTTTATATTCCCTTTATCGTTGTAAATCGCTGATTATTCGTATAACAAAAAATTTTTTTAATAAAAACTCGCATCTATGTTATGATATAAGCACATTAATCATTCAGTTTATTTTAACAATCAAACCGTTTTTTAGATTATTGGAGGTCATTTCTTTGAATACACAACATCTTTATTATTTTAAATCCTTAGCAAAATATGAACATTATGGAAACGCTGCTAAAGAAAATTTAACATCAGCTTCAAGTTTAAGTTATGCAATTTCCGCATTAGAGGAGGAACTTGGTGTTTCTTTGTTTGTTAAATCTGGCAGAAATATTAGACTTACATTTTATGGCAAAATTTTTTTAGAATATGTGAATAATATTATTAATACTTATGAAAAATGTTTAAAAGAAATTAATGACATTTCTAAAGATCAATTGTCTAATATAAGCTTAATATCAATTGATTCACTTAGCACTAGTTTTATAGGAGAAATTTTAAAAGATTTTAATCTTTTAAAACATAATAGCAAGATAAGATTTAAGCTATTTACAGGAACAGCTTCTGACACTGTAGTAGATGCTGTGAAGAATGGTAAATGTAAATTTGGTTTTTGTAATAGAATAGAAGATCCTAATATTATAAATTATACTTTGTTTAAAGAAGAATTTGTATTGATTTCTCCTAAAAATAGATATCAATTTGTAGATAGAATAAATGATTTTTCTGTCTTTAAGGATGCTAATTTTGTTGCGTTTAACGAATCTTACCCTATGTATTGGAGTATAAATCAAATTTATCAATCATATAATTTTCATCCAAAAATTCTTTACAATGCATCTTCTGATATTCAACTACTCTCCTTTGTTGAAAATGGTCTTGGCCCAGCTATTACATTAAATTCTGAAGAAGTAAAGAATGCAAATGTTGATGTTTTTAAATTAGATAAATTATTTGAAAGAGATTTTTCTTTTATTTGGCTTCAAGGCACAGATTTTAACAAAAATGAGCTTGATTTTAAAAAATTTGTTATAAATTACTTTAATAATAAAAAAATAATGTCTAAATTGCAACAATAAGTTAGCCACTTTTAAGTAAAAACACATACTAAGTGATACTATCTCCCTAGCTAGCTAGGGAGGCCTTTTCCTATTAAATTTAACTTAAATCAAATATTACTATAGCTACTTTTAGTTTTATTTAGAACAATAAAAAATACCAGAAATACTATTGTAAATTCTCTGGTATTTTTATAAATTTAAGGAATACCCTACATATATTAGAACATGGATAAATATATAAGTACATATTTTTTTGATATTTATCTATATTCCAATACATTATTATTAATAATCCTATTTACTATTTTCTTGATTATTTTTTTATTTAGTTTCTTTGTCAAATAGTGTTGGTAAGTAAACATTAATGATATATGGTTGTTGTTATATTGTAAACTAATGTTTGTTATAACAAAGTATATCATCCTCAAAGTGCATATTAATAGTTTTATTTCTTCGTATTGCATCATAATTATTATATTTTCCATTCTAAATTTTGAAGAAAAATACTAATATTTTGAAAATAATTACATACACAATATTATTCAATATGATTTTTTCCAACTCTTTACTTTTTGGAGATGTTAATTATCTACAAATTAAATTACAAAATTTCCATCTTTAAAAATTTGAACTTCTTCCCCATTTTCTTTTATGCCAATTATTTCTGTCCTTGCATCGCCAACCATAAAGTCAACATGAGTTAGGGAATCGTTCATACCTCTTTCTTTTAATTCTTCTATTGTAAGTTTTTCTCCGTCTTCTATGCAAGATGGATAGGATTTGCCAAGGGCAAAGTGGCAGGAGGCATTTTCATCATAAAGTGTGTTGTAAAATAAAACTTTTCTCATGGAAATTGGCGTATTGTGGGACACGAGGGCAACTTCTCCAAGTCTCTTTGAACCTTCATCAGTTTCAATAATATTTTTTAAATATTCTCTTCCACTTTTTGCATCGTAATCTATTACTTCCCCGTCTTTGAAAACTAAATAGAAGTCTTCAATTAAATTTCCATTGTAATTTAGGGGCATAGTTGAATAAACTTTACCATTTACTCCGTCAAGTCTTGGGGCAGAAAAAACTTCTTCGCTAGGCATATTGGCAATGAATTCTTCGCCGTCGCTATTTACATCGCCTGCTCCCGCAAAGATGTATCCCTTTGGAAGGCAAACTTCTAGATCAGTTCCCTTTTCGGACTTATAGTGAAGCTTTTCAAATTTATTTTCGTTTAGGAATTTGCTATACCTACTTAAGTTGTTTACATGGTCTTCAAGTGCCTTTTCTGGATCATCTTCAAAAAGTCTAACTGAAGAAAAGATTTCGTACCACAATTTTCTCACAGCTTCATCTTCACTTAAGTCAGGAAAAACTTTTGTAGCCCAAGAAGGAATGCTTGCTCCCACAACTATCCATGACACATAATTTGCCATCATCTTTGCAGAGAAATCCTTTAATGCCTTTGATGTTGCAAGATTTGCCTTAAAAAGTTTTTCAGAATCAAGGCCCTTAAAGGCGTCTGGATCAGAACCTGTTACAGAAAGGTACTTTGCCTTCTTTTCCATATAGTAATTTTCCTTGTCAACCTTGTGCTTTGGCACATCAGTTAAAATTTCCACGCTTTCATTTTCGTATTTAAGTCTTGAAATTTCTTTGTCCCTATAATCTACAACTACTTCAGAGGCTCCAAGTTCATAGGCTTTTTTAGTTGAAGTAAGGGCAAAGTCCCTTGCTTCTATGGGACATCTTATGACAAGCCTGTCGCCCTCTTTTATTTTTAGTCCAACTTTTAAAATTAATTCAGCATATTTTTCTATATAATCATCAACTCGAAAATCTTTGTATTCCATTTTATCATCCTTTCCATTTATCTTTTGTTACACAAAATAATATACAACAAAAATTTTTTATTTGCAAAAAAATACTATTGAAGACATATAATCTCCAATAGTATAAAAATTTATTTATTATATTTTTTAGCT
>QWCE01002285.1_pt1 | contig 24610 bp, 22 predicted proteins | sample 1972531 | NCBI WGS metagenome assembly QWCE01 (sample SAMN09866716, study PRJNA288562) | Human gut metagenome isolate term4_stool, whole genome shotgun sequencing... | reverse complement strand
TTGCAAATGATTTGCATTAGATATTATATAGGCGTTTTTATCTCTGTCAAATAAAAGTATAGTATTTTTAAGGAGATACTATGAAATTAAACGATCTATTAAAGAATAAAAATTTAAGAATTACCAAACAGCGTAGGCTGATTTTAGATTATATAGACAAAAAAAATAAGCCAGTTTCTGGCCAAGAAATCTACGATGACCTCCAAAAAGAAATGGCCATTGACCTTTCTACTGTTTATCGCAATTTAAATATCCTAGAAGAAAATGACTTACTTCTTAAAACTGCTGATATTGACGGGATTTCCTATTACCAGATAAACAAGGATGACCACAAGCATTTTATAACCTGCAGCCGTTGCCACAAGAAATTTCTTATAAAATCTTGTCCAGTCCATGACCTAGAAAAAGAAGTAATGGCTGAAACTGGATTTATAATAAACGGCCACAATTTTGAGTTTTACGGCATTTGCCCAGACTGCCAAAAGGATTTAGAAAATGCTTAGGATATTACTTTCTATTTTTCTTGCTTTTAGTCTTTCTTCTTGTGATGAAATTTCTGATTATAATATGGACAATGAGGTTAATAGTAATACCTATAGCGAAGATTTTGAAAAGGCAAAAGTCCTTTCTGTTCACGATGGAGATACTATCCGGGTTAAAATAAATGGCAATAAAGAAAAAGTTAGATTTGTTGGAGTAAATACTCCGGAAGTTGCTAAAGATGGTAATCCTGCCGAATTTATGGCAGAAGAAGCTAAAGATTTCACTGAAAATATTTTAAAAGATAAAGAAATCTACTTAGAAAAAGATATTTCTGATAGGGACAAATACGATAGGCTATTAAGATATATTTGGCTCGAGAAACCTCTATCAAATCCAGAACTTTCTGATATAGAAAATAAAACCTTAAATGGAATATTAGTCAAAGAAGGCTATGCCTATGCAAACTATTATAAGCCAGATATCAAATACCATAATTTTCTAAAAGATCTAGAAAAATCTGCCCAAGATAATAAACTCGGAATCTGGTCAGATGAGAAAAATCAGTCAAATACTTATAAAAACACAGAAAATAAAATAAATACCCAAAATAAACTCATAAAGGGTAACAAAAATTCCAATCTCTACCACCTCCCAGAATGGGATTCTTATGACACGGTCAAAGAAAAAAATGCAGTTTATTTTGAAAATGAAAAAGAAGCCAAGGAGGCGGGCTTTAGGCCGGCAAGGTAAATTATTATAGAACAAGAATTGCTAATAATATCAAATATTTTATAAAAAAAGAGCCATCAAAGATTTATATCTTGATAGCTCTTTTTAAATACTTAATCATAGATATTTTTTCTATGACCAATATCAATCGAAATGACTCTACATATCTTTTTCCAATTCCGAAATCAAATCATCTATAGAATAAGTTACAGAATTTTTTTCAAAATCGTTTTGGCACGTCCTCAGGGAATCGAACCCTGGTCTTGGGCTTCGGACACCCTTATTTTGCCACTAAACTAAGGACGCTTGATGGTGATGTTTGTGTAAGATATCTGATCTAAAAACCTAAGAGGTAAAAAAGTATTTCCGAGGCCACTTGATACGTATATTTGGCTATCTTTATAATTGTAAAGTCCACTATCAAAATCCGGAAAATATCCTTCTCCTGGAGCAACTAATGCACCAACAAATGGAGCTCTCACTTGGCCGCCGTGGGTGTGGCCTGAAAATATTATATCCATCCTAGGGTCATAATTATCTCTTATATTTTTAGAAAAATGTGCCAAAATTAAGTTTATGCTGTCTTCTGGTTTGAACTTATCAAGGTCCATCCCCCAATAAGATACTCCATAAACATAGACTCTATTATCCCCTATTTCCAAAAATTCTCCATCATTATCTAATTTTTTTATGCCAAGTTTTTTAATTTTTTGATAAAATACTTCCGACTCATTTGAGACTTCCTCATGATTTCCAGATACAAAATAGGTTTTAATCCCTAATTCATTTAACTTTTCTAAAAAATACATGGTTCTCTCTATTTTCTTTTCTGTCGGATAATCTATCATATCTCCTGTTAGAAATATTAAATCAGGATTAAATTCTTTTATATTCCCAAGAACATCTTCAAGGTTTGAAATCACGTTTGAATGAAAATCAGAAATTTGAGTTATTTTGATCTCGTTTTTGACCTTGGGATTTGTAAGGATTATGCTTTTTTCCACCCCCACAAAAGCCTGGTCGTGGAGGTATCTTCCCCCCAGAACCATTGTGGCAAGGATGGCAGTTGCCACAATTTTCTGTTTATTTTTCTTATTCATCAATTTCTCCAAGATAAATTTCAGGTCCTAGGTCAGAAGGGATTTTAAAACCAAGTCTTGGCGAAAAACTCCTACCTGTCACATTTGGCCCGTCAACTGAAGCTGACCTTTTGAATTGACTTTTAGCGAACCTAACAAAATAGGATTTTATCCATTTTTCAATAGTTTCTTTGTCATAAGTATATGCAAAAGCAAGTTGAGCGTCTTTTAAGATTTCTTTTGCCTGCTTGTGGTAAGTCAAATGTTGGTAGATAAAAAAGTCAATTAGTTCGTATGGTCCAATTATATCTTCAGTTTTTTGAGTAATTTCCCCTTCCTTTTCGCTTACAAGCTCAGGTGAAACTGGAGTATCTAAAATATCTGTCAAAACATTTTTTAGCTTTTCATTATCTGTAAAGTGGGCGTAGGATTTTATCATATATCTTAGTTCGGTTTTCATCAAAGTCGCATTTAGGCTATAAGAAGACATATGGTCTCCATTGTAGGTTGCAAATCCTTGCATATTCTCAGATAAATCGCCAGTACCAATTACAAGACCCCCGCCAATGTTTGATAGGTTAAATAAGACTTGAGTACGCATCCTAGCTTGAGCATTTTCGTAGGCAAGATCTGGAGTTTTGCCGTCATGACCAATATCTTTTAGATGAGCTTTCACCGATTCTGTAATATTTATTTCCTTTAATTCAAATCCCAAAGCCTCACACAAAAGATAGGCATTTGACTTGGTCCTATCGCTTGTGCCAAAGGCTGGCATGGTATAACATCCAATATTTCCCTTATCAAAGCCAGCAATTTCATATGCCTTGTCTATGGCAAGGAGGGCTGAAGTAGAGTCAATCCCACCAGATACTCCTAAAAATACTTTTTCTGTACCCACAGCTTCCATTCTTTGAATGAGGCCTAAAGCCTGGATTTCAAGTGCGTCTTCTAGGTAATCTTCTGAATAATCTGATTTTGGCAGATATGGGAATCTTTTCACATAATAGTCTTCATCGGTAAATACATGAAAATTTTCATACCACTGTTCATTGTAGATTTCTAAAGGAAATACATGGGTATTTTCTGGTAAAATTTCCCCATTTCTTGCGATGTAAGACCCCTCTGAGTAGACCAAGTCTGTTGACGATTCGCCATCACCTGCTGAAGTATGAATATAAATTACATCTGTTGATAAAAATTCAATTTTTTTCTCTTCTTCTTTTTCTGTGAAAATATGGCGGGCCTTGCAAGCTGGATTTAGGATAATGTCCGCTCCCAATTCCTTTAATTTAAGGGATTTTGGAATAATCATATCCTCGTCTTCCCCGATTGTGATTCCGATTTTTAGGCCAGAAATAATACTTACAAAAGGATCCTCATCTAAGCTATAGTTAAGGGCCTTAAATTCTCCTCTTGGATAAGATTCGAAAATAGTTTTTTCATAAGGCTTTAAATTTTCCTTGCAAACAAGGCCTAAAAGTTCACCTGATTTTACAAAGGCCATGGCATTGTAAAGACCAAATTCAGTTCTAATCGGAAGACCGAAGCTAAAGGCTAGGTCAAAAATCTCACTAAAGGCAATCAAATCTTTGAGTCCCTCTTCTGCTGCGATTAACAAGTCTTCCTCAAGGTAGGCATCATAAAGACTTGCCCCCGTTAGGCAGAGTTCTGGCAAGGATAGGATATTTACCTTTTCTTTTTGAGAACTATCTATTAATTCTTTTATTTTCTTAACATTTTCTGCCACATTTCCCAAAGAAACTGGAAAAGATGCAGATTTTATTTTTATATTTCTTTTCATTTTATCACCTAATCTTATTTTACCACATCTAGACAAAAAAAGAGGACCCAACTGGGTCCATCTCTTTAAATTTACTTATAGATTTTTGATTTCTTCGATTAAGGCAGGGACAACTTCGTGGAAATCCCCTACTATACCATAGTCACAGTGTTTGAAGAATGGCGCTGCTTCGTCGTTATTAATTACAACAACTTTCTTAGCATCTTCTAGTCCTCTTAAGTGTTGACCCGCACCTGATATACCAATTCCTATATAAAGTTCTCCTGCAAACTTCCTGCCGGATACACCGATATATTGTCTAAGTGGTACATATCTTCTAACTTGAGCTGCTGGTCTTGATGAACCAAGAACAGAACCTGTCACATTGGCAAGTTCTTTTGCCATTTCAAGGTTTTGAGCTTCTCCAAGTCCCATACCTACAGCCACAACTCTATCAGCATTTTCCACTGGTCCTTCTAAATCAACAGCATCTTTCTTAAGGTCATAACCATCAGCTACTAAAGCTTGAACAAGTTTCTTAGCTGCTTCTTTTGGATTGCCTGTAAAGATTTCCTTCTTCTTGCCATCATCTTTTTTAACTTCCTTAGCTTTTGGAGTTTCTTTCTTAGCATTTTTATCTTTTGGAAGGATATAACCTGAGATGACAAGCTTCATAATCTCATTTGTACCTTCATAAATTTGGGTAATCTTGGCATCTCTGTAGAATCTTTCTACATCTGAACCTTTAATAAATCCAGAACCGCCATACATTTGAAGGGCTTGTGAAGTAAGTTTTTCAGCTAAATCTGATGCATAAAGCTTGGCCATAGCGGCATCTTTACCATATCCTTTAACATGGGCATCTTTTTTCTTAGCTGCATCATAAACCAAAAGTCTAGCTGCCTTAAGTTCTGTAGCCATTTGAGCAAGTGTAAATGAATTGTGTTGGAAACGACCGATAGCTTGGCCAAATTGAATTCTGTGCATACCGTGGTCAAGGGCTGATTCATAAGCTCCTTGGGCAATACCTAGAGCTTGACTAGCTATACCAATTCTACCGCCATCTAGGATCATCATAGCATATTTGAAACCCTTGTTAAGTTCACCAAGGAGGTTTTCCTTTGGAACTTTAACATCTTTGAAATGAAGTTCCGCAGTGATTGATGATCTAATACCTAGTTTGTCATATGGTTCGGAGAAGGTAAATCCTTCAAAGTCTTTATCTACTATAAACATTGAAATACCGTGGTTACCCTTACCTGGTTCTGTAACTGCAGTTACTAAATAAGTTTGAGCTTCAGGTGCATTTGTAATAAAGATTTTTTTACCGTTTAATAGGTAATAATCCCCCTTATCCACTGCTGTAGTTTCCGTTTCAGCAGAATCTGAACCAGCGTTTTCTTCTGTAAGACCAAAACCACCAATCTGTGTACCATCACAAAGCGGTCTTAGATATTTTTCCTTTTGCTCTTCTGTACCAAATTCATTGATGCCCCAAGTACCAAGTGATGTATGAGCAGATAAAATAACACCAGCACCACCATCAACTCTTGATAATTCCTCAACAGCTATAGCATAGTGTTCATTGGTAAGACCTGCCCCACCGTATTTTTCATCAAATGGAATACCTAAAAGACCCATTTTTCCCATTTCATTAACAATATCTTTTGGAAATTCCTTAGTTTGGTCAAGGTGAAAGGCAATTGGCTTAATTTTTTCCTCGGCAAAATCCCTAACAACTTTTCTAAACTCTTCTAAATCTTTTGGTAAATTATATGACATATTATCTCCTTTAATTTTAATATTACTCTCTCTATTTATAATGATACCCATTATCATTTGCTTGAAACATTTTCCTCAACTTTTTTTAACTATTATTAATCTATTTAAATATAGCTAGATAATAGTATAGTTAAAGTAAGAATATTAAAAAATAAACAAAGGAGTAATTATGCACAATATAATAGAAGTACTTGATAATATATATTGGGTAGGTGTGAACGATCGAAGAATCGCAAGATTTGAGAATATGTTTGAAGTTCCAAATGGAGTTTCTTACAATTCCTTCGTTATAAAAGACGAAAAAAACGCCCTAATGGATTCAGTAGAAGGCGCTTTCACTAGACAATATATGGAAAATGTAGCTGCAGCCCTTGACGGAGAAGACCTTGACTACATTATTATTTCCCACATGGAACCAGACCACTGCAGAAACATCGACTTTATCCTAAAAGAATATCCAAACTGTAAATTTGTAGGAAATGCTAAAACACATAAGTTCTATGAACAATTCTACGATGATAAATACGCTGATAGATATTTAGAAATCAAAGAAGGCGACGAAATTAACCTAGGTAAAAGAAACCTTAAATTTGTATTCGCTCCAATGGTACACTGGCCAGAAGTATTTATGACCTATGAAACAACAGAAGGTCTTTTCTTCTCAGCAGACGCATTCGGTGCCTTTAACGCAATCGCAGGAAATATTTCTGCAGACAAGGTAATTTACAAAGGCGACTGGCTAGATCAAGCTAGACGTTACTACATCAATATCGTAGGTAAACAAGGAAAAATGGTACAAAACCTCTTTAAGAAAATAGACGGTTTTGATATAAATGCCATCCTACCACTACACGGACCAGTATATAAAGACCCAGAATCAATAAACTTCATCCTAGAAAAATACGACCACTGGACAAAATTTACCCCAGAACAAAAGGGTGTAGCCATTGTCTATGCATCAATGTACGGTGATACAGAACAAGCAAGTGACATCCTCGCAAACTTCCTAGCAGAAGAAGGCGTTGAAGATATCGTTCTATACGACATCTCAGACTGGGACTTCTCATACCCAATCGCAGACTGCCACAGATTCAGCCACCAAGTATTCGCCCCAATTAACTACAATGCAGGACTATACTACAAAATGGATGCCTTCCTAAGAGAACTAGTAGGCACAGGATATAAAAACAGAACAGTATCCTTCCTAAACAACTGGTCTTGGGGCGGAAGAAGTCTAGAAATTTCCCAAGAAATCCTAGAAGCCGCAAAACCAAACTACATCGGCGAAGTAGTAAAAATAAATTCAGGCGTAAAAGATCCACAAGTTGAAGAACTAAGACAACTTGCAAAAATAATAGCAGAAGACTTAAAAAACACAGAAATCTAATCAAAAATATAAGCTCGAAGCACAAAACTTCGGGCTTTTTTTGAACTCTTCAATAGGTAAATAATTTTTACAATTATAAGATTAAACAAAACTCAAATCATTTACAAATTCAAAAAACACCCTAAAATGATTTTACAATCAACTTAGGATGTTTATTACACAAGAAAATATATGAAAATCTACTATTTTTGATTTGCCAATCTAGTATTCCTATACATATCAAAAGCAACTGCAAATAGGATAATTACACCGCTTGTTATTTCGAGAATGTGTGTATTTAATCCAAACTGTACACCAGCATTATTAATCAATATCATAAGAATTGTACCTAGTACTGTTCCTACCATAGATCCACGACCACCGCTTAGTGAAGCTCCACCAATTACTGCAGCGGCTATAGCATTCATCTCATAGCCCTCGCCTCCTGTTGGAAGTGCACTTTGCACTCTTGCTGCAAGTAATATTCCAGCTACTGCATATAGAAGACCTGCTAGAGTATAAGTTGCGATATACATTTTTTTCACGTTGATACCGCTTAATTTTGCTACATTTTCCCCTGATCCGAGTATGTAAATATTTCTACCAAATATTGTATATCTTAAAACCAAGAAAATTACTACAGCTACTAAAATCCATATTAAAGCAAGTACAGGGAATATACCTAATACTGTTGCATTTCCTAGAGCTAGTATTCTTTCATCTAATCCACTAACTGTCAAAGCATTACTAATAATTTTTGTTATACCACCGACAACTGTAGATGTTCCTAGAGTTGCTATCATTGGTGGAATTTTAAATTTATAAATAATTGCTCCATTTACAAATCCAGATACTAAGCCAACTAGGATTGCTGCAAGTAAAGTGATAGGCAAAGCTAGTTCAGTATCTCTTTGTAATATAGCAAGTACCATACATGATAAACCAGCTATAGCACCACAAGAAATATCTATACCTCCTGTGATTATGATAAATGTTTGTGCTACAGCAAGTACTCCGACAATAGCACATTGTTTCATAAGGTTTGTCATGTTATATTGGGTCATAAAGTTGTCTGTAAAAATAGATGTTATTATAAATAATCCTACTATAATGAATACTAAACTAAATTCAGTATTATTAGTAAGGCTTGACATTTTTATCTTTTTATTTGTTTTATTCATTATTCACTCCAAATTATACTGATGTCTTCTTTAAGATATCATCTTCATGTAATCTTTCGATTTCATCCCTGGTGTACTCAGCAGTGATTCTTCCTTTAGCCATAACTATAAGTCTGTCTGATAATCCCATTACTTCTGGCAAATATGATGAAATTAAGATTATAGCTTTCTTTTGTGCTATAAGTTTTTCCATTATTTGAAATATTTCCTGTTTCGCACCGACATCTACACCTACTGTTGGTTCATCGAAAATCAAAATGTCTGGATTTCTATTTAAAAGTTTTGATATTACAACCTTTTGTTGGTTACCACCAGATAAATGTGATACCAACTGATTGCATGATGGGGTTTTGATTTTCAAATCTTTGATTGATTGATCAGCCCTATTATTTTCTTTTTCAAGTGAGATAACGTTTTTTCTACTAATCAAATCATACGAATTCATATTTGAATTTATCTTTATTGATAAAGGCAAAGCTAGCCCATCTTCCCTTCTATCTTCTGTCAAAAATCCTAAGCCATTTTTTAAAGCCTTGGAGACTGAGTCTATCTTTACTTTTTCCCCTTTAATGTATATATCACCATTGGCATTTTCGTCTATGCCGTATATACCTCTCATTAATTCACTACGTCCTGAACCAACTAGACCAAAAAATCCTAAAATTTCACCCTCTTTTACATCAAATGATATATCGTGATAATTAATATTATTGGTGAAATTTTCTACTCTTAAAACTTCTTTGCCAGCTTCTTGATGCTTGATATCGTATATATCAGTCATCTGTCTACCAACCATCAAAGAAATTAATTTATCTTTATCAACTTCATCTATTTGTTTTGTATCAACATACTTACCATCTTTTAATATAGTTACACAATCGCATATTTCCATAATTTCTTCTAGCCTATGTGATATGTATATTATGCTTACGCCTTGGTTTTTAAGTTCTTCAATAAATTTAAATAATTTCTCTACTTTTTCATTTTCAAGTAGGGCTGTTGGCTCATCGAAGATTACTAATCTTAGTGTATCATTTGTAGATATCTTACTTATGGTAATCATTGCCTGCATAGCTAAAGGCAAGGTATTTATTTTGGCTTTTGGATTGATATCAAGGTCAAATTTTTCGAGTACTTTTTTGCACTCATCATACATTTGATTCCAATTAATAATTCCATTTTTTGAAGGTTGTTTTCCCAAGAAATAATTTTCTGCCACTGATAGATCTGGTGCAATATTTACATCCTGATAATTTGCAAATACACCATTATCTTGAGCATCTATAGCATCCTTGTTTTCTATCCAATCTTTACCATCATTTAGATAGATATGCCCTGAATTTTGTTTTTCAACTCCCATTATACATTTAATTAAAGTTGATTTACCCGCTCCATTTTCACCTACCAAGGCATGAACTTCGCCTTTTTTTATAGAAAATGATACATCGTCAAGAGCAGTTACACCAGGATATACCTTGGTAACATTACAAACTTTTAATATCAGATCGTTATTTTTGTCCATGTTCACCTCTCATCTGAAATTTGTCATTATCAAATCCTTATTAATATCCAAGGCTTCTCTGTTTAGTAAAATCTAATATAAGAGAAGCCTCAGATTTAATTAATTACCTAATTTTTTAACAAATTTCACTACACTCTATTTTTTCAATAAAGTTGGATCTAATAGTTCTTGAATTTCTTTTTCTTCCATGTTATCTTTATTAACTATGCTTGGAGGACAATTTACTTGTTTCTTTTCTTCAGGATTTTTGCCATTAATTAAAGTTTCGATAGCATTTTTCATACCTAAATATCCTTGTTCATACGCATTTTGAACAATTATTGCATCTATAACGCCGTCTTTAAGAGCTTTAATTTCTGTATCATCTGAATCTACTGCAACTGTAACTATCTTATCTTTTAGATTTGCTCCTTCTACTGCTAGAGCAACACCATTACCAGTAATATTATTTCCTGCAAACATACCCATTAAATTATCGCTAAATGTTGAAATTATATTTTCTGCATTTGATTGAGCTTTTTCAACTACATTTCCATTATAATAAGTATCTGTTTGTTCTAGTTCTGGTGCGTGTTCTTTGATATATTCTCTAAAACCGATTACTCTTTGGTCAAGGGCTTCGTTTTCTACATTTGTATTAACACCTACCACACCTTCACCAATATTTTTTTCTTCTTTAGCTTTTAGGAAAGCTTCTCCAGCCATTTCTCCTATTGTCTTGTTTGAGCAATAGTAAAATTGGTTATATGTCTCTTCATGTGCTCCATCATCACCTATACCAAGACCACAGTTAACAAAGTTTAAAACTATACCATTATCAGTAGCTTCTTTCGCTTTTGGAATTGTTGAATCTATAGCAAGGGTTGCTGTGATAATCGCATCTGGTTTTTTAGCTATTGCTTGCTCAAAAGCAGTTACGTATTCCTCTGTTTGTCCTTCTTCTGATGGGCCTACAATAGAATAATTTATCTTTATACCATGTTCTTCTTCCATATCTTTCATAGCATTTTCTATACCTATACCAACGTGAGTCCAAAATTGTGATGCTGTTGATGGTGTAAGATATACTACATCATAAGAATTTTTTGCACCTTCAGATTCCTCTTCGTTTGACGCTTCTTTATTTTTTGCTCCACCACAAGCGCTAATCATCATTGCTAGTGCTAAAAGCATGCTTAATAATCTAAATTTTTTCATTTTTTTCTCCTTTATTTATTTTTTAATTCTTCCATAATGTTTACAGATGCAGAAGCTCCTATCCTACTTGCACCTGCTTCGATAAATTTTTCCACATCAGCTAGAGTTCTTATACCACCAGATGCCTTTACACCTAGTTTATCCCCTACAGTTTCTCTCATAAGTTTGACATCTTCTATTTTAGCACCACCAGTACTAAATCCTGTTGAAGTTTTTACAAAATCAGCTCCTGCCTTTTTTGCCAACTCACAAGCTTTAATTTTCTCATCATCAGTTAATAGACAAGTTTCTATTATTACCTTAAGGATTTTTTCACCACATACATCTTTTAATGTTTTGATTTCTCTTTCTACATAATCATAATCCCTATCCTTTAGAGCTGATACATTTATTACCATATCAATCTCATTAGCACCATTTTCTATAGCATATTTTGTTTCAAAAGCTTTAGCTTCTGTACTCATAGCTCCTAAAGGAAACCCTACAACAACAGTTACGTCAACACCTTTTCCTTCCAATTCTTTGTTTACTAATTTAACAAAAGATGAATTAACACAAACTGATTTAAAATTATACTCTATCGCCTCCTTACATACTTTTATGACATCTTCCTTCTTAGCATCTGCTTTAAGTAATGTATGATCAATATATTTATTAATTTCCATTTCTTACATAACTCCCTTTTGAATAATAAAGCATCCATAGGCTTCTCTTTCACTTGTGCAAACTGTAGCAAAAGCTCGCCCTGCTTTTTCATAGAACTTGCTTCTCTCTATTTCACCAACTTGATCTTTTGTTAACCCGTGTTTTTCACAAACTCTTATACAATCGTCCCAAACCTTAGGTCTTTCAGGTAAATTAACATTCGCATCACTATCTGGAATCATATACTCCACTGGATGAGCCTCATATTCAGTATCTAGTGGAAAAAGTTCTAATATCGCATCAAGCATTTCTGGTGCAGTATTACCTTTTGCATTAATACTTCTACCATTAGGTGTCTTTGAATATGGTGGATAGAAATCATCAGCAATAACTAAAATATCCCCATGTCCCATATCTGCTAAAGCTTTTAAAAGTTCTGAATTAATTTGTGTTGGTATTCCTTTTAACATATTTTCTTTCTCCTATAATTCTCTTTCTTTTAAGAAATCGTCTACTTCTTCTCTACTTGGCATAGATGGTGTTGTACCAAGCTTTTGAACCGATAAAGCTGCAACAGCATTTGCATAAACTGCTGCCTGCCAAATATCTTTTCCTTCTGATAAAGCCGCTAAAAATCCACCATTGAATGCGTCACCAGCTCCTGTAGTATCAACAGTTTTAACTTTAAATGAATCTATTATTTCTTCCCTATCTCCGTCAGAGACGAAAACACCCTTTGATCCCAAAGTTATAAGTACATTTTCAACGCCCTTTTCCCTAAAGATTGAAGCTGCTTTTTTAGCATTTTCCATGCTATCTACCTTAACACCGGTAACAGCCTCTGCTTCAACTTCATTTGGTGTTACCATGTACAGATTATTATAAAATTCATCATCTACTTCAACATATGGAGCAGTATTAACTATGACTTTAGTATTATTTTTAAGAGCCAACTCCTTAATTTTTTCATTAGCATCTTGGTTTACCTCATACTGCAAAAGAACATAATCAGCTTCCTTAATCAAATCCTCCAAAGACTCTAGCTCAGAAATCTTAATATCGTTGCAAGCTGAAGGTACTACTGTAATCTGATTATCACCAGTATTCTCATCAACCATAATAAGGGCAATACCTGTAGGTTTATCGTCTGACATCAAAATATAATCTTGATCCATATTTAATTCTTTCATTGTATTAAGACAAACATCAGAAAATGTATCCTTGCCAAGTTTAGTTACCATAGTCATATCTGCACCCACTTTATGGCAAGCAACACCTTGATTAAAACCTTTTCCTCCTGCGCCCATTTGAAAATACGAACCTTTAACAGTTTCTGAGCGTTCAGGTAAATGTGGTGACCTCGCCATGAGATCTACTACAAAACTACCAAAAACAACAACCTTACTCATATAACCTCCTAAAATATCAAAAATATGTATTGGTATCGATTACAATTTTTAAAATAAGTAGACTCTCTCATGAATTTTTGAGAAAATCCTCTATAATTTATTTTGAAATCTTCTCTGACCCATTAAGACTTAAAAAACAATCCAAAACAATCCTCTGTGTTTCATAAGAAATACCCTGGTTAATTTTATCTATTCTATCAAGTAAAACTTCCGCTGCTATCTTTCCTTGTTCCACAGCGTCCCTGCCAACATAAGAAAAAGAATAGTCAATCACTTTAAATGGATTTATTTCATCAAAACCTATTATAGAAATATCTTCGCCAATTTTATAACCTTTTTCTTTTAGATACTTAAGTGCACCCAAGGAAGTCTTGTTATTGCTCAAAAATATAGCTGTTGGTGGATTTTTTAGATTTAGTAATTCCTTAGTCTTTTTATAGGCCATACTAATCTTGAAATCTCCAGAAACTATATATTCTTCTTTAATCGGTAAATTATTTTCCTTAAGAGCATCAATATATCCCCTATATCTATAATTACCAGGAGTAGAAGTTATCGGACCTGTGATAATAGCAATATTTTCATGACCTTCCTCAATAAGGGCATTTACTGCTCTTTTAGATCCAAACCCATTATCAACAAACACAGCATCCAGATTTATTCCTTCAATATCTCTATCCAAAAGAACAATAGGTACTTTCATCTTATCTTTTAATTTCTTCAGCTTTTCCAAAGTATTCTTGTCTTTAGAAGAAACTGGCGAAATGATTAAGCCACTCAATCTTTCTTCAAAGATAGAGTATAAGGCTTTGGACTCTTTTTTTAAATCTTCATCAGTATTATAAAACAAGACCTGGAACCCATTATCATCCATTACTTGGCTAATTCCACTAATAGCACTAGAAAAAAATTCGTTTGATATATCAGCAACAATCACTCCAATTTTATTAGAAAATTGTTTATGAAGATTTCTAGCAATTTTATTTGGTATATAGTCATTTTCTTCAATAACTTGAAGAACTTTCTCTCTAGTTTTATCACTTACATAAGGAGAATCATTCAAAACTCTAGAAACAGTAGTTGTTGAAACTCCTGATAATTTAGCGATGTATTTTATATTCATAGCACTTCCTTAATATTTAATATCCTTATAATTATATCACATACCAAATATAAAACACGCCATGTAATCGATACCAGTCCTTGTTGTAACTATAATATCATATTTTTTTATATATGTAAAGGTTTTTTTCATAAAATATTAAGAAAATGTTTATTATAAATATTTCAATATAATTTTATAATAGATATTCTTATTTAACACCTAATTATAAGTATATATTTCGGTTAGTGTTAATAATATTGTTAATAATTAAATTAAATAATGCCCTATATGAAAACAATATCACTACAGAAAACGTTTAATTATTTTTTGCTAACTTACTAATAAACTATTATTTTTAAGATGTATATACCAAATTATCCTTTTCAAAATTACCTATATATCTATATATAAAGAAGGTTTATAATTTTCTATGCTTATCGGAATAGAACAAAAAACCGCAACCCAATTACGTTAATAAATTTCAAATTAAGATATATTATAAAAGTCTTAAAATACGAATAAAATTTATAGTAAATTCATATTTTAAGACCTAAATTTGATGAAAATATTTATTTCTTTTTACTTTTTTAAAAAGCTATTTTATCTTAAGAGTTTCTTTATTAGACCAAAATTCCTCTCTTTATAGGGTGGATAGCGGAAGGGGTTGTCAAAAATCCCAGCCCTTACCATAGATTTCCTATTAGAAAAATTCATAAAACCAAAATAACCATGGTAACCACCCATGCCTGAATTACCAATTCCACCAAATTCTAGTCTTGGATTAGCTATTTGCATCAGGCAGTCATTTATAGCTCCGTTTCCGTATTCCATTTCCCTTATGATTTTCTCCTCGATTTCTTTATTATTGGTGAAGGTGTAAAAAGCGAGTGGCTTTGGCATCCTTTTGATTTTTGCCAAAATCTTATCGAAGTCGTCATAGGCAATTATAGGTATGATTGGTCCAAAAATTTCCTCCCCCATAACAGGATCGGCAAAGTCTACCCCGTCCATTATAGTTGGGGTGATTTTTAGATTTCCCTTGTCATAGAGGCCACCAAAGACGACCTTGTTTTTGTCAATAAGACTCAAAAGTCTATCAAAGTGGTGGGAGTTTATTATCCTTGGCAAATCTTGATTATCAAGTTGGTTTCCTCCATAAAATTCAATTAAATTCGACCTTAATTCTGAAATCAATTCATCTTTTATAGTCTTATCCACGATTAAAAAATCAGGAGCAATACAGGTTTGTCCAGCATTTATAGTCTTGGCCCAGGCAATTTTTTTCGCAGCCATTTTTATATCACAAGTTTTTTCTACTAGACATGGGCTCTTGCCCCCAAGTTCTAAGGTTAATTTGCTGAGGTTAAAAGCTTGGGCTGCCATAATTTTTTTGGCAACAGAAGGACCTCCTGTATAGAAAACATGATCGTAAGGCTTATTTATTAATTCGTCATAAACGAGATTTTCGTTGTCTAGGTGGATGAAAAATTCTTCCCTAAAGTTATCCCCAACAATTTTCGATATAATTTTACTAGTCTCAGTAGATTTAGAAGAAGTCTTTAAAATCACAGTATTACCTGCTGCGATTGCACCAACAACCGGACCCAGGCTTAAATTAAAAGGATAATTCCAAGGAGAAATTATAAGTGTAACTCCAAGAGGTTCATAAACATAAAAACTTTTTGCTGGAAATGTAGTGAGCGATTTTCTAACTCTTTTTTTCTTCATCCATTTTTTTAGATTTTTCTTGGCAAACTTTATCTCTTCAAGGACAAAATGATATTCTGTAAGATAAGATTCAAAATTAGACTTACCCAAGTCCTTTTCAAGAGCAAATAGAATCGCCCCTTCATTTTCCCTTATGGCTTTTTCAAGCTTTTCTAATTGTCTTATCCTAAAAGCATAAGACTTGGTATTATTTCCTAGAAAAAATTCTATTTGACTTTTAATAATACTTTCAAGATTCATTTATAATCATTTCCTCCTTTGTGAATTGGGCGTCTATTATAAACAGTAAATTTATTAAAATGTCCCTTAAATTTAATCCTCTAAAATATCTTTTCCATCCTAAAACAAATATATGCCATTCCTAAACTTACAGGAATTAATATAATAAACAAGGCTCTTAAAGGGTCAGATAGCTTAAAATATTCCCCTAATATCATAGTGAGAATTGTAAGGCTTATGCCTATTATTCCAAGCTTTATACCTGATTTATACCAAAAATAATTTCCATTTTTCCAATTTGATTCGCTTTTAACAAGTCTTGGGAGTAGGTAATGGGATAAGCCCACATACTTATATAAATCTAGGCTTTCACCCCCACTTTTAAATTCTTTCCTAATTTCCTCTGGTGGATATGGTTTAGGATTTTTTAAAAGATTGTAATTTACGATAATAATTAAAATATGTATTCCTAAAAATATTAGATATATCTTATTAGACATAAAGGTCCCTAAAAGCTTCAAATCTTACCATTTTAGTTAATTTGCCTATGGTAAATCTAGATTGGTAAGATAAATTCTATGTCCCCTGTCCTTGTGAATAATTTATTTGTATCATTACCAACCCTTATAGGCCTAACAAGTGCAATCTTACAGCAAAGACAAGGAATAACTTTATATAAAGAAAGGTGCTTATAATAATTCAAAAGCAGGAAAGGTTTCGTCAGAGTCTTTCATCTGTAATGATGTGCTCTATACCCTTATGGTCTTTCTTAAGATAATCTTTCATAAAAGTCGGATAAGCTTTATAATTTTCAAGTCGGTCGATTGGTATCCAGTGCATGGTCTCTTTTATGCCGCTAGTTGTAAGGCTATGGCTCTTAAGATTTTTATTGCCCTTTGGCTTCATCATGTAATAAAAGCAAATCTCATGGCAGTCTACGCCTTTTAAATCGAAAGTCCCAACAAAGAAATTTTCGTGAATAACAGCCAAATAATCAACTTCGTAATAGACGCCTGTTTCTTCTAAAACCTCCCTTTTTACGGCTTCTTCAGAACTTTCCCCCAAATGAACTCCGCCACCTATAGAATAATAATAGTCAACTGATTCATTTCCAGCAAACAAAACGCAATCATCTTCGACTATAATGGCAGCAGCCCTATACCTAAACCACTTACCCTCTTTTCTAAATCCACAATCCTGGTCCATCTTTTCTCCCTTAACTTTTCTTTCAAACTCTCACAAAAACAAAAATGACCCCTCCGGGTCAAATTTGTATTTTTTCTCATTTTTAATTTCTATACAATTATAAATTGTCAAACAAAATATAAAATGGATTATAAATAGTTTTTAAAACAATTTATGAAATAATTTAGTTTTCAAAACCACATACGAATCCTATTTTATAATTAAATTCAATTTCGGGGTAGCCTTAGCGATAATTTTGAAAACTAATCCATAATTCCTATGATTTTTTTCAAAATTAGGCACACCAATCTTATTTTATAATATCACTTTTTTAAAACTAGAGCTATGGTAGACTGAACTTTCTACTTATTTCTTTAAGACATATAATGGAAAGCTCGAGCTTCCACATAGGTCTTTCCATAACTCGAACTTCGTTCTCGTTTGGGCAAGGCTATAGTATCGGCTGAACTTTCTAGTTATTTTCTTTTGAAAATAAGGACAAGCTCAAGCCTCTACATAAGTATTTCCTTAACTCGAACTTCGTTCTCGTTTGGACAAGGCTATAGCTTCGGTGGAACTTTCTGCTTATTTTCTTTTGAAAATAAGGACAAGATCAAGACTCCACATAAGTCTTTCCATAATTTTCCTTACGGAAAATTAGGACAAGGCTATAGCTTCGATTTCTATTACTGCTCCCTTTGGAATATTTGCTACTTCTAGGGCAGATCTAGCTGGTTTGTGGTCTCCGAAAAATTCTTCGTAAACTTCGTTAAAAGCTGCAAAATCATTTACATCATCTAGGAAGACATTGCATTTTACAATTTTGTCCACAGATGATCCACCTTCTTCTACTATGGCTTTGATATTTTCTAGAGCTCTTTTGGTTGCTTTTTTGATGTCCATTTCTAATTCGCCAGTTTCAGGATCTAGTGGAAGTTGTCCTGATGTGAAAATTAAAGATTCAGTTTGTATACCTTGTGCATAAGCGCCAACAGCTGCTGGAGCTTTTTTTGTTGCTATTGTTTTCATTTCTTCCTCCTAAAAATTTAAGTACTATTTTATGATACCGATAAATTATGATATCTTCAAAAACTCTTCTAAAGTCAAATTATTATCATAAATTTCTTTGGCATTTTCTACTCCTACAAACCTGTAGTGCCAAGCTTCACTCTTGTGATGGGTTTTATTTTCACTACCCTTTGGATATCTCTCGATAAATCCATATTTATAAGCATTTTCAGAAAGCCACTTATATTCTGCAGTAGCTTCGAATTTGTCGTTGTATTTTGTACCTTCTGTAAAAAAGTCAAAGGCTGTCCCTGTTTGATGCTCACTTGTACCAGCAACTTCAGAGTCTACTTCTCCTGCCTCATTCATCTTTCCCTCAAGTTCATATCCTCTATAGTCAGATGCTATTCTTATGTCAAGGCCAGACCTTGCCATATCTTGGCGCATTGTGTCGAAGGCACGTCTTGCAGTTTTATCTACACCCGGATCAAAATTTTCTGGAAGTGGGTAGGATTCGCTTACATAAACTATTCCATTTACGACCTTGATGGCTTCGTTTTCCTCCGCCTTCCTAAGACCGTATTTATTCACATAATAATAAGAATCGTCTATTTTTACCTTGGCAAAACCATTTTCACAACCATAAAATCCTAAATATTGACCTTCCTTCACGAACTTATCAGTTTTTGAATAATCATTCGGAAATTGGTAGGCATATTGAGTTTGTAGGCACTTCACATATTCAATTAGCTCGTTTTGATAAGTACTATCTTCAATTTTGAGCTTTTCGTCTATCTCTATATCATTAAATCCAATTTCAGTAGCCACATGAATATCAGATGTATTTTCTGCTTCTTTAATTTCTTCGTTTTCTAGAAGTTCTCCCGATGCAATCCTATATTCACTTGGTCTTCTGATTTGGTAATTATCCTCTTTTTGTAGGGCAAACTTTGCTGTTGTAATGGTTAATACCACCGCAACGCCTAGCATACCAGCTTTTTTTCTCCTTCTCTTTGCTTCTCTTCTCTTACGTCTTTTAAGCTCTCTGATACCTTTGTTTGACATTTCTCTTCCTCTATTTATTTCAATATTTTCGTGTACGTCTAAGGGATTGTAATATCTTGCATAAATATTAAATATATTTCAATTTCCTATTTAAGTTTAACATTACATTTTGTTACTACTATTATAACACTATTTTAACAAAAATAATAGGGCAAAATGTCTCTTTTTTGAATAAAAAAATAAAAAATCCGACTTATTTATCGGATTTTCACAAATTTTAGATTTATTTTGACTAATTCTTAAAAATATTTTTTATAAAGTCTAGGATTCCTATTTTTTCGCCATCTTTTTTATTATCACTAATTTTATTTATTTTATGATTATTTGTCTTGATATTTTCCTTAAAAGACTTTTCTGAGTTTTTATAATTATCTATGGCTTTTTTCATTAATTCATTTTGGGCAGTAAAATTATTCTTATTTTCGATTCTATGATAATTTCCAACCGGGTCCAATTTCCTGATTTTAACATCATCTTTAAACATTATGTCCAAAAAATCTAAAATATACTTTTTCACCTTGATGTCTTCTATCGGTACAGCGACTTCAACCCTATTTCTTATATTCCTAGTCATAAAATCAGCTGATGATATATATAATTTGGGATTTTCTCTACCAAATTGGTAGACTCTATGGTGTTCTAGAAATCTCCCAACTATTTGGTAAATTTCAATATTTTCACTTGCTCCTTTAACTCCAGGAAGTATACAAGTAATTCCTCTTACCATCATTTCAATCCTGACCCCAGCTTCTGATGCCTCCGACAAAAGGTCAATCATTCCCCTATCAGATATAGAGTTCATTTTTAACCTTATGTAGGCATCTTCGCCTTTCTTCGCTTTTTTAATTTCGTTTTTAATCAATTTTTCAAGTCCATCTTGCATTGATTTTGGCGAAACTAGGAGCTTTTTATAAGTTCCTTCAAGGTTTCCAATCAAGATATTATCAAATAATTCTTTAGCATCTTGACCGATTATCTTATCTTTTGTCATAAAGGAAAAGTCAGTGTAAAGTTTAGCTGTTTTTTCGTTATAATTTCCTGTGGCTATTTGTGTAATATAGCTAATTTCATCGTTTTCATACCTTGTTATCAGACAAACTTTAGAATGGCACTTGTAGCGATCAAAACCATATATTATCTTACAACCAACTTCCTCAAGCCTTGATGACCAAAAAATATTATTATCTTCATCAAATCTCGCCCTTAATTCCATTAGAACTATAACTTCTTTACCATTTTCACTTGCTTTTATAAGACTTTTGGCAATTTCTGAGTCCTTGGCTATCCTATAAAGGGTTATCTTTATTGATGCCACACTTGGGTCCGTCGCCGCCTCATCTAAAAGCCTTAGCATAGGTTCCATTGATTCATAAGGATAGGATAAAATTATATCTTTTTCTAAAACCTGGTCAATCATAGGCCTTGATGGATCAACCATAGCGGATGGTTGGGGAGTGAATTTATCATAGGAAAGTTCATTTTTTGTCTTTTCTGGGAGGCTATCTATGAAATCAAAAATAAATCCTAGCTGAAAAGGCGTCTGTGAAACAAAGATGGATTTTTCGTTTAAATTAAAATTTTTGCATAAAAATTCCTTATCTTCAGCGTCAAGCGGACAATCTACCTCTAGTCTAACTGGCTGAAGTCTTTTTCTCTTTTTTAGTTTACCCTTCATGTAGGTTCTAAAATCTTCTTCAACTTCATAATCATCATCGTCATAAGATATGTCTGTATTTCTTGTAAGACTCATTACAAAGGCATTTTCTGCCTTATAGCCCTCAAAAACTTTTGCCCCACATTCTTTTATGATATCTTCGAGAAGAACATAAGTTCCATCATAAATCATGATGTATCGATTTAATCTTTCCGGCAAATATATTATGCCGATTATTTCCTTTGGATTTGAGGATTTAGATTTTTTCTTTACTAAGTCAAAGACTACCGACAAGCTCAGATTTGCAAGTCTTGGAAGTGGGTGAACCCTATCTATTATTTGGAAAGATAAAATCGGTTCGATTTTTGTATCAAAATAAAATTTACAAAAAGACTTAGCCCTATCATCAAGATCAGAAACTTTCTGTATATTTATACCAATATCTGCTAAATCTTTAACCAAGTCAAAATAAATTTGATCCTTTTTTTCATACATGGGCACAAGTTTATTAAGACTTGCCTCAATTTGCTCACTTGCAGTCATGTTTGATTTGCTATCTATAGGTTGTTTTTTTAGCTTAGATAAGTCTGTTAAAGAACCAATCCTTACCATAAAAAATTCCTCTAAGTTTGTATCATAAATTGATAAAAACTTAAGCCTTTCAAGCACAGGTACAGTCTCGTCAGTCGCTTCTTCTAATACTCTTTTGTTAAAGTCTAACCAAGATAGTTCTCTATTTTGTGTATAATTTTTCATGTCTATTCCTTTCCTAAAAGTTTACTATAGACATACCCTTCCCTAACACCTGTTTGGCTAACATTTATTGTTTCTACTGAGAAAAATTCGCATATTTTATTCATAATTACCATACCTGGTAGGAGTGTATGAATCCTATCTGGCTTGATATCTAAAATCATGTGCATTTTTTTCTTATCGCTTTTTTTGATTATCTCCTTAAGCATAAGGTCAAAATCTACCGCTTTCATAGTTCTCACTGACTCATCTAATCCATAAAAATCCCTATAAACCATAAGAGCCGCACGGGCAGAACCACCAACAGCAGACAAAACCTTTAAGTCTTCCTTATACATAGAAGCATCATCAAAAAGCTGGATAACACGTTTTTCGATTTTTTTCCTACTAGCTTTATCAACAAAAATCTCATCCACATAATCATTAAAGGCTGAAAGCGATCCAATAGAAAGGGAAGAAGATTTAATCACCTTACCCTGACCGATTAATACAACTTCTGTAGAGCCACCACCAATATCGCAAAGGACTCCCTCCTCTACTTCTGTGGAAACAGCCGCACCTACAAAGGCAAGTTTAGCCTCCTCTTCTCCAGATAAAATCTCAATATCAAGGTCAAGTTTATCCTTCATAAGGTCTAAAATCTCAGACCTATTTGCCACATCCCTCACTGTGGCAGTCGCAAAAGGATACACTCCATCAATATCGTCAAAATTATCCACCACTGCTTTAAACTTTGCGAGGGTAGAAAATAGCCTTTTTATTCCCTTATCAGAAAGCCTTCCATCCTTGACATAGGACTTAAGTGACACTTGTTCTTTTTCAGAAAATAGGTTAACAGCCTCGCCGTCTTTTTCTTTATAAACTGAGAGTCTAACAGTATTTGAACCTATATCCATAATAGCATAAATCATATCACAAATTTTCTATAAAGTTAAGTTTATAGTCAACCTCCATAATTTTTTCAATCAAATCTCTAGTTTCTTCGCTATCCTTAGTCATAAATATATTTACCCTATTTTCCTTATCTTTAGTCGATAAATTATCAGATAAGTAAAGTGCAGGGTCAATTATATTCGCATCGTAGTTAAGCCTTTCTTTAATTTTCCCCTTGATAATTGGATAATGTGTGCAAGCAAGAATAATATTATCAATCTTTCTATCATTAGCGATGGATAAATATTCATCCAAAGTCCTATCAAGGACATCTCCATCAACAACTCCAGCTTCAATCAAATTCACAAGGTCAATCGCTTTAGATTCAAAAACCGTAGTATTTTTCTTAGCTTCGAGAGTTTTTTTATAAAAATGACTATCAATAGTAGCCTTAGTAGCAAGAGCCAAAAAGTCACCATCATAATCCATAGCCGCATTAATTGCCATGTCAGTAATAGCAGTAAAATCCTTATTAAACTTTGAGGTCAAATAATCTTTACAAGTCACAGAAATAGTATTACAAGCTATAATATAATAATCAATGTCAAATTTTTCCAAAAAATTAACTATGTCAGTCGCAAAACTTGTAATTTCTGCCTTAGACCTGTTTCCATAAGGCACTCTTAGATTATCGCCTAGATAGAAATAATTCGCCTTATTTTTCTTACTAAGTTCATTTAATACTGCAATTCCACCAAGACCCGAATCAAATATCCCAATATTAGTCATCTATTAGAGCCACCTTTCTAACAAGACTATAAGAATCCTTAAGCTCTTCATAGGCTAAATCAAGGCTTTCTTCATCCTTAAAAATCCCGAAAATACTAGCACCAGACCCAGAAACCAGGCTTTTAATAGCGCCAGTATTTAATATATTTTCCTTAATCTCAACTAAATGTGGGAAATCTCTTAAAACCACGTCTTCCATTACATTTTCAAAACAATTTACAACAGACCATTCACCTTTTTTAAGGTCATTAACTATTTTTTCATTATTCATATGTCCAAAAACTTTGGTATTTTTATAGACATGAGCTGAAGATATGTTAGTCCCGTCATTTACCAAAAGAATTTTAAGAGGTGTTTTGATAGAAAACGGCGCAAGGATTTCCCCAATGCCAGTAGCTCTTGCAGACCTATCTATGAAGAAAAACGGAATGTCAGCCCCAAGTTTCGCCCCCTCATTCATTAATTCTTTTTTAGACAGACGAAGATTCCAAAGCTCATTTAAAGCCTTCATAGTCTCAGCCGCATTAGTAGATCCACCTGCAAGACCTGCCGCAACAGGAATATTTTTTGTAAGATTTACAGAAATTCCAGTAGCCCTATCTCCTGCAAGGTTTTTCATAAGATCGTAAGCCTTATAAATTAAATTATCTTCTAAATTTCCCAAGTCAATATTTGACTTATATGTAAATTTATCATCGTTACTTTTTTTTATTTCTAACTTATCAAAAAGGTTAATCCTAGCCATCAAAGTATCTATATTATGGTATCCATCAGATCTTTTTGAGATGATATCAAGGCTTAGGTTAATCTTTGCAAAACATTTTTTAATCATATATACCTCAAAAATATTATATCATATCCTAAATTAAATCCTAGTTATTTTTCATTTACAAATAGAAAATTAAAACAACAAGCAAATTAATTTGACAACTAATAAAAAATATAGTATTATTTACTAGTAATCCTATGCGGGATTGGCGGAATTGGCAGACGCGCAAGACTAAGGATCTTGTGACCGATTTTAGGTCGTGGAAGTTCAAATCTTCTATCCCGCACCA
>QWCE01002280.1_pt1 | contig 24638 bp, 18 predicted proteins | sample 1972531 | NCBI WGS metagenome assembly QWCE01 (sample SAMN09866716, study PRJNA288562) | Human gut metagenome isolate term4_stool, whole genome shotgun sequencing... | reverse complement strand
ATGGACATATACAGCATAAGTTTAGGGAAGAGGAAAACCTAAACTAACGGTATATGTTTTTTTTTATTTGCAGGGAGTATGATGATTGCACAGTCGAAATAGAAGAAAAATAAAAGAGGCTTAAAAGAGCAACAGAAGTACAAAGCAGGAGTGAAAGGAGGAGCAGAAGAATGGAACTGTCGGAAGTCAGAGGAGCAGAGGAGAACAGAGTTATGAAAGAAACTATGAATGAAAAAGATTTTATTGAACTGATGAATAAAGTAAAAGAACTGGATCCGGAAAGATATCGTTTTACAATCTATACCCTCGGATTAAGAGAGTCGGGAGCAGAAGAAGAGGATATCCATTATCTGGCAAACCGTCCTGAACTGATTCGGGCATTTGAAAAAATTGTAAAGAAATATGAAAACCTAAACTAACGGTATATGTTGCAGATAGAAAATGTAGGGTAAGATAAGTTCATCAACAAAATAACCCCCAAAAAACAATCTAAAGAAAGAAAAGAGGAAAAGAAAATGAATTACTTATTTACAAAAATTTTAGGAGAATTTGAACTGGAAAGATTTATTCGCAGACTTAGCATCGGTGTCGTACTTACAATCGTAATTACAATCTGGATGGGAGTGACAGAAGGATTTGGACATGAAGGTGTTGGGGCAGCTATTGTTGCAGCACTCTGGCTTGTGGAAGGAATTACATATGGAAAAGGAATCATGCTTGCGATTACACCAAGAGGAGTGGATGTAGATTTTATGGCGAAAGCACTTTGGTTTGGCGTATCATTTGCTATCGGAGTGATGGCAGGAGGCATTTTATTTGTTATTGATACTCTCAGAGCAATCAGCTATTGCATTACAAGAAAGAATGCAGAACGGGATGCACAGTACGAGATGCATGATGAGGAGGATCAGACAGGAACATTTGAAAACCGAGAATAAGTAATTATACCGTGATGAGAGATTAGGAGGGATGAACAATGAATGAGATTACAACGAAAAAAGATGTAAATGAGATCTTGGCAGATTCCAAAAGTCTGACACAGTATCTGGAAGATGTTTATGAAGTTGAAAAAAATCTGTATTCTGTTTATCAGGCAAAGCAGAGAATGGAAGTAATCATCAACCAGTCAGGGCAGGAAAGGGTTATGGAAAGAAAATGCCCATCTTTTTTACATATTGGAAATATTTTGCTGACAGTGGCAGCACTTTATTGCGGAGGACGTATTTTACTTTCAGAAGGAATGTGGACAGCAATATTTATAGTATTTACGATCGGAGCTGTCTGGTGGCTGGCAGAAAATGTGAAAAGCTATGTACATCAGAAAAAAGCATATGATGAAAATGTAAAGGCAGTAGCAGCCGACAGAAAACGTGTTCAAGAAGAACTGGAGAGCCTGCCGGAGAAACGCCAGATTCTTGCAGAATGTACAAGAAGTGTGGAAGAGAGTCAGCAATTGCTTGACAAGCTGTATGAGTTGAACGTGATCTTCCCGAAATACAGAGATCTGGTTGCAGTGTCACAGATGTATGAATATGTTGCTTCCGGCCGGTGCAATACACTGAGTGGCTATGAAGGAGCATACAACCTTTATGAACAGGAACTGCGAATGAATATCGTAATTTCTCAACTGGAAGACATTTACGATCAGCTGGAAGAAATCAGTACCAATCAGTACATGCTCTACAGTGCAATCTGCGAGTCTAATAATCTTCTGCTGGAGGTAGCAAATTATACAGAAATGACAGCTTACAATACAGGCGTGATCATGCTTAATTCCAATATCTACGGAAGATATTTCTAAGGAAGGAGAAAAAGTTATAGGGGAAATTACAGAAAAGCAATAAATACAGGAACAGATGGAGTAAAAGTTATGGGAGAGATTTTCTTTTCTGTAACTTTTTTTAAAAAATGAAAACCAGGGCGGATGGTGATTCGTCTTAAAGAATGAAGAAAAGATTTGAAGGAGGACTAAAGAAATGGGAAAATGTAAAAAATGTGGAGTAGAGGTTCCAAAAGAAGCAATGTTCTGTCCGAATTGTGGAGCAGGAGTTTCAAAAGAGGCTTCTGTAGAAAAATTATCAGGCGGAAAAGGAAGAAGAAAGAAAAAATATGCGATGATTGGTGGTGGAATTGGAGCAATACTATTTATTCTTTTAGTAATTTTTGTAAGTACAAGACCAAAAGTGATAGATTTAAATGAATGTCGGAAAATTGAAATAGACGGCTATGACGGAGTTGGAAACGGTAATGTTTATTTTTTAGATCTTAGCAAGAAGATTGAAGAAGCAGTGCCTGACAGAATTATGAAAAAAATGAAAGACCCTTCAGATATCTATCAGTATATAGATGTAAATGTAGAATTATCAAAATATAGTGAATTGTCCAATGGAGATAAAATTACTGTTACATATAAATATGACAATGAAAAAGCTAAAAAAGTCGGGATTAAATTTAAAGGTAAAAAAGAGAAAATTACAGTTAAAGGATTAAAAAAAGTAAAAACTGTAGATATATTTAAAGATCTGGAATTGAAGTTTGAGGGAACAGCACCGGATCTGTCTACGGAAAGTGAAATTATAATCGAACAAGATGACGCTTCATTTTGGTGTACGGTAAGTCCTTGCGAGGATCTTGACATTGGAGATGAAATAACCATTGAGTGTACTACAGAGGGAATGGTTAATGGAATCAAGCCGGAAAAATTAAAAACCACTGTCAAAGTACCGGATACTGCAGAGCATTATGTAACAGACCCTTCAGAACTTACAGCGGAAGACATGCAGGAAATCAAAGATGGACTGACAAAAATGTTGAAGGGAGAAGAACCATATGAAGACAGACTGGATCATAGTTGGATGGCAATTAAAAGTCTTGAAGATGTGACAGATAATAATCTTGAATTTTATTCAAGGGAAACTGCTTCAAATATTACTTTTTCAGATACAGCTGAATATTTTGTGAATGAGTCATATAATGAGTATACGGAAAATGTGACCGATATGCTGATCCGTTTTGAACTGGATGACACGGTCGAGGATGAAGAAAGTGACAAATGTGGGAAGACTTATCATATATATGGATATACTATATTAGGACCGATTGTCCGTTGCAGTGATGGAAAATTACAGATTGAAGATGACTGGGATGGAATTGTATTTTATATTTCAGGAACAATGGGCAATGTGAGAGAAAAAGTTGAAAAAGATATAAATGAAGAAGTAGATAAAATTATGAGAGATGCTCCAACACGTTATGTAGTAGCTTTCGATGGAAGTGGAAAAGTGGAACAGATCAAATAACTGACAAAATGCACTAAAAATATAAACAATAATAAAAATAATTTAGCAGTATCACTATGAAAAGAGGCGGAAAACTGATAAGATAGTACCGTGAGTGTTACGAAAAGTACAGAATGATCAAAAGATCAGAAATTCCGCCCCGGTCAGAAAGGAAGGGAAAGCGTGGACAGAGAAGAATTGATCCGATGGAGTGAGCCGGAACAAGTTTTACTATTGTTGGACAAATCCAGTGAAGAATTAAAGGAAATGCTGGGGGATGAATTTGCAGTAATGAAAGATTATGCACAAAATAATCCCCATCATTGCTATAACCTGTTAGAGCATACGGTGAGAACAGCAGCCGGGATGGATTGCAGCGGCTTATCAGATGAAGATGCAGTGCAACTGAGAGTTGCAGCACTATTTCATGATATAGGAAAACCAGTTGTAGCATTGCAGAAAAATGGAAAGACAGTTTTTTATAATCATGGAAAAGAGTCCCGGAAAATTGCAGAAAAAAGACTGCCGGAATCAGGTATTGAAGGAAGCGAACTGAAGAAAATTCTTTTTTACATTGAACATCATGATGACTTTATTTCCTTTAAATTAAAGGAAAATATCAAAGAGGATAAAAATGGAAAAGAAAATCCATTTATTATCCCTGTTACGAAGGAGAATGTTGAAAAAAAGATCCATTTTGTTCAGAAAAAGTGTAAGGAAAAGGGAATTTATATTCCGACAGTAGAAGATTATAAAATTCTGATGCGGTTATGTTATGCAGATGCCATGGCACAAAGCCCGAAGGTGATTGAAAAAGGTGTCCAAATCGACTCCGTGGAAGAAAAAGTAACGAGACTGAAAGCAGTGGAACGGATGATCGAGATAATTCTGGCGGACAAATAAAAGAACGGTTGAAAAGATATCAGAGCTGAGAAACCAGAAGGATAAAAGAAAGAGAGGAATGAGAAGATGCAGAAGAATGTAGTGGTAATGGCGATGAGTACGTTGGCTTTAGGGCGAAGAAAAGAGGGGGAAATACCGAAAATACCAGCTTATCGGTTCGGGTATCCGGGTGGACCAGAAGAGGGAGAAGAATATTACAGCCAGGTGGAGCCATCAAGTAAAATGATTCTGGAAAAAGAAGGAAGTTTGGATAAAATTATCATTTTGGCAACAAAAGAGTCTAAACACGATGAAACCTTTCAATATAAAGATGAAATAAGAACAATGAATGCAATCGATTTTTATCTTGAAAGACTGGAAATTACAGACAGAGAAAAAGTTAAAATTATTGATCTTGCAGAGGAAAATCTGACTCCTGCCATTTCAGAAACTATTAATACAATTCGTTCTATTTGGAATGAAAACGATACAAATAATAAACCAAAATTGTGGATTGATACTCAAGGGGGATTCCGTTATATCAGTCTGGTGATCAATGCGGTCATTTCTTTACTGAAAACTTCAGGAGAAGAGCGGATTGAACCGAGTGGAATTTATTCTATAAGTTATAATCGAGATAATGATATCCAGCCAATTGTTGATCAGACAAATACTTATCAGATTTTCCAGTTTGTATCCGGTATCAATGAGTTTACAAGATACGGAAGAGCGGAGCAGCTGATGGATTATTATGAAAGCATTCATGAGGAAGCACCGAAAGAAATTGTTGTGATGAAGAATATTGCCGAAGCAATTCAGCTGTGTGACATGAATGCATTTGATCAATTCCTTAAAAATTTAAGAAAAGTGGTAAAAGATTCAAATCGAAGCAGGCAGGATTTCCTTAGTATTTTCTGGGAGCAGATTGAAAATGATTATGGAAATCTTCTGAAAGATAGCTGTACAGGAATTGATATTGTCGAATGGTTCTATGAAAAAAAATTTTATCAGCAGGCGATTACATATATAGAGTCAAAATTACCACAGGAGTGGGTTAAACGTAAATTAATAACAATGAATGCTGAAAAAGTGGATATGGAAGCATATAAGAGCCGATTGAGTAAAAAGCATGAAAAAGATGCCAATGTCCTGATTGTTGAAATTTTGAACTGCTGCTTCGAATGGAGTGCAATTGTAGAGTTACAGAAAGATCAAAAGACCAAAAAAAAAGAGAGGAAAAAAGTAGACGAATTTAAAGATCCGTCTCATCTGAAATCAGGTAGAAAGCCTATGTATAAGGAGTTATTTTTGGATGAGTATTGTACAGAATTAAAAGTAAAAAAGGGTCCGTCTTATGGTGAAATGACATTTTCATTTAATGGGAAAAATAAGGAAAAAGTAGCGGATTTGCTTTTATTATACAGACTCTTAAAAAGGGAGCGTAACAAAATTAACCATATGTCCAGCACAGCAGACAGAGCAGATCAGGCAACTTTGGATCGTGTACTTAAAATGTTCGTTGATGTAGGAAGACAGGCTTATCAAAAATAGAAGGAGGCAACAAGGACTATAGCTATGTTCATAAATTTTTCAAACCATGCCAGCACCAGATGGGGAGTACCGCAGAAGCAGGCTGCAAAAAAATACGGCGAGATCGTAGATATGCAGTTTCCGAACGTAGACCCGGAGGCAACAAGCGAAGAAGTTCATGAGCTTGCCCGGGTGTGTGCGGAAAAGATAATGGAAATGAAGCCGGAGTGCGTACTCTGTCAGGGCGAATTCTGCCTGTCTTATCAGGTGATCCAGAAATTGAAGAAGGCAGGAATCAAAGTGGTAGCGGCATGCAGTGAACGAAAGACAGAAGAAAAGAAGATCGGAAATGATACCAGAAAAGTATCTTATTTCATTTTTGTACAATTCAGAGAATACTGATCAACAGACAAAGGAGGAAGTAAATGAAGGCCGAATTGCAAGAGAAAGAAGTCCTGGCGATGTATGATGTCAGGGGGATTCAGGGCTATATTTTTAAAAGTAATGTGGCGAAAGAAATTATTGGAGCCTCTGTTCTGGTAGAAAAAATTATTACAGAAGGACTTAAAGCGTATATCAGAGAACAGGAAGAAGCTGAACAAAAATATTATATGACTGAATGGGAGCAAGATGATCCGGAGGCATTTTTAAAAGATAAAGCTGTAAAGATGCAGATTATGTTCGTGGGAGGAGGAAATGCATATGTTCTTTTCCGAGAAGGATCTGAGTGTGAGAATGTAAACCGTTTTCTTGCAAAATATCTTTTGAAAAAGACTTATTCGTTAAATCTTGCAGTTGCAGTCATTGAAAAGACAGATTCATATAAAAATGATTATGAGTCTATCAATGTGGAAATGCGTAGGATTAAAGCGTTCATGCCATTAACCCATCCGGCGGGGGCGTTGCCATTTATGGCAGCAGACAGTATTACCGGATACCCGCTTACAGGAAAAGATAAGGAGAAAAACACATATCTTTGTACAGAGGCAAAACTTAAGAGAGATTGTTTTCCGAAAAATGAAAACGAAAAAGTCTTTGATAATATGGTTACAGAAAAAGGTGATAACAGTACTCTTGCAGTGTGCCATATCGATGGAAATAGTATGGGAATACGCATCCGGAAAATCATGAGTGAAATAACCCGATATGAAGATGCTATTCCAAGAATGAGAAAAATATCCATTGAAATCGCACAGGTATTTATGGAAACCTTTCAGGCGATGACAGATTATATGGAAACGTTAGCACCAGTGGTGAAGCCGTCAGCAAAGACAAAATTGTATCGCAAGATCATCGTAGCAGGAGATGATATTACGTTTGTATGCAATGGAAAACTCGCAGTTCCTGCAGTAAAATATTTTCTGGAAAATATTGGTGAAGAAAAGGATTATAGTGCATGCGGAGGTATCGCTTTCTTTAACAGCCATTTCCCGTTTTCTGATGCGTATCAGGTGGCAGAAGCTTGCTGTGAAAATGCAAAGAAACGTGCCAAGGAAGAAGAAAATCGTGGTGCAGAGAGCAGAATTGGAAATTTTATGGATTTTCAGGTATGTACGAATGTACGGGCGGCCAATTTAGATGCTTATAGAGATAAGCACTATCTGTCAGAACAAGGGCTGGTAATCGCACGCCCTTACTTTGTACCAACGAAAAAAAATCGTGGTGCAATGAATGAAAAAAACGAAAAATATAGTATTGTACATCTTTTATACTGGGGCGATTTCTTCCACAAAATGCCAAGAAATAAAGCGAAAGACTTGCGAAATGTAATTCCAATGGGAAAAAATGAAAGGGAAAAAGAACTTTCTTTTCTTGAATCCAGAGGATATAAGATGCTTGTGAAAGAGAAAGAAGAATATCGAATCTGGTATGATGCACTGGAAATTATGGATCTGTTCATAGGAGGAAACGCTGAAAATGAAAATAACGATTAAACTTTTAAGCGATTTATGTACATGTTCTGGAGAAACCTATAACAGTGTTGTTGATATGGATGTGGTTTATGATGAAAACGGAATTCCATACATTCCTGCAAAGCGAATCAAAGGCTGTATTCGCGAAGCAGCACTTGAAATGAAAGAAATGGGGCTTATCAGTGAAGCACAGTATGAAAGTATTTTTGGGAAAGAGGGAAATACAAAGAGCAAATTGATCCTTTCCAGTGCGTATATCCAAGATTATGAAAATATAGTGGAATCATTAAAATATTTTCATAAAAATGAGCTTGTAAGCCAGCAAAATGTTCTTGAACAATACACATCAACAAGAACGCAGACTGCAGTAGATCTTGAGACCGGAGTGGCGGATGAAAATTCACTGCGAACAATTCGAGTTGTGAATAAGGGGTTGATCTTTGAAGCGGAATGTGAATTGAAGATGAACGAAGCAGATTGTAATGTTGTAGAACAGGCAATTTCTCTTGTAAAACACATGGGTGTATCAAGAACAAGAGGACTTGGACTTGTAGAAATGAAGCTTGAGGACGGGAAAAAGAAGAAAGCAGAGCATGTATTATTCAAAAAAGATCAGTTAAGTGACAAAAATAAAATTGGTTATAAGATCCATTTGAAATCACCTATGATCTGCAAATCGGCAAAAGGGAATCAGGCAGCTACCGAAAATTATATTGCAGGCAGTAAAGTTCTCGGTTTACTTGCCGGTACGTTAAAGGAAAGATATAGTACCGTTCTCGATGAAGGGGAACTGATTGTATCAAATGCTTATATTATGAATAAGGGGCAGAGATGTCTGCCAGGAAAAAGTTCACTGCAAAAAGTTAAAGACCAGAGATATGACAGTGACGGAAAAATGGTAATTCTGGATATGCAGTATGAGCCTGATACAGGAGATCGACAGATGACACCAGCGAATCTCGATTTTGTGGACAAAGATGGTGTTGTGGCAGATGTGATGACGGAGATTAGTTACCATCATCAACGTCCTGTGGACAAGTCAATCGGAAGAGCAACCGGAGAAGAGGATGGATCGAGTTTTTATCAGCTGGCAAGTATCAGTGCAGGTCAGGATTTTTATGGTTATATCTATGCAAATAAAGTACAGGCTGAAGCCCTGATGGATGCAATGGCTGGTACAGGTAATGTTCGTATGGGATATGGAAAATCCAGTGAGTTCGGTGCTGTTGATTTTGTATTTGAAACAGTGGAAAAAATTCAAAAAGAATCTGTTATCTTACATGATGCGGTGATCACACTTGTGTCAGATGTTATTCTTTATAACAAAAACGGGATGCCTACGACAGAAATAGAAGTATTAAAGAGATATCTGGAAAATATGACAGAAGTATTTGATCTGGAAATTACACATCCATTTTTAAATTTTGTAACGATCGGAGGTTTTAATGTCAGCTGGAATCGCAGGAAACCAATTTTCAATGCACTTGGAAAAGGTAGTACATTCCGGTTACATTCAGAGAGAGGATTTGACGCAGGCAGACTAAGACATGAATTTATTGGTGAAAGAGTGTCTGAAGGTTATGGAGAAATTCAGGTAAAAGAGCTGGCAGAGACTGCAGAAGTGACTGTCTGGAAAAATGCGGTAAATGTTTCCGAGACAGAAGAAATAAAAAATGATCATACTGGAATTATGCAAAAATTACTGCAGGCAGAGTTTGAACGTCGGGTACAAAGCTATGTTAGAGAAACACTGAATCAAAAGAAAGGAATTTATCAGAAAAAGGGTACAACATTAAATGCAGCGATAGCAAAGCTCAGAATCTTATTCAGAACAGAGCAGTCTTATGCAGATATGAAAAAGCAGATCAGGGGAATCGAGGCTACAGAGAAAAACGGATTATGTACAGGACTGGTACAGCTGGTTGTTCCAGATCAGTTAAAAGAAGAGATTTCAAGGCAGATGAGACAGGAGTATCAGATCGATTTTCATACCAAATTAAGTGAAAATGCATTATATAAGATGGTATACCGTGCATATATAACAGAGCTGAAACAATTCGTAAGAACAATAGAAAAAGGAGGAGAGTCAAAATGAATGGAATTTTAAAGAGAAAACTACTCTATGTAAAGGTTCGGTTCATCTCTCCGCTTAATGTGTCTTCGGGAGAAAATGAATGGACAGATTCAGATGTATTAAGAGATTATGAAGGAAATCCATTTGTTGCCGGAAGTTCTTTAGCAGGGGCGATGAGAGCCTATATAGAAAAGAAAAAGACAGAGTCATGCCTGATGGGCTTTTCTAAACCGGCAGGAAGACAGAATATTTCAGATTCTGGGAAAATGAGTTCTTTATTTATCTCGGATTTAAATTTTGATAAGGGAGTTACTTATGGTGTACGGGACAATGTTGCATTAAGTGATGCAAAAACAGCGTTATCTCAAAGCAAGTTCGATATGGAAATATTAGAGGCGGGAGCGAAAGGACATTTCTATCTGGAGCTGGTAACAAGAGAGGAAGATCGGGCGACTGGAAGAGAAGAAGAAATGGAACAGGAACTGGCAAGAATTTTTCAGGGGATTCAGGCAGGAGAAATTCGGATTGGAAGCAAAAAGACCAGAGGATTTGGCCAATTTAAAATCGAAAGCATTGGCGAAAAAAATTATACAAAAGACAATTATCTTGAGTATGCAGATGCTTATGATGAGGCCGGATGGGAAAATTGTGAAAATGTATTAAAAGAATGGCTGGATCAGAGCGGATGGATACCGAAAATGGTTCAGATAGAAGTTCCGCTTCAGCTGAAAGGTGGTATCAGTATCCGACAGTATGCAGCAAGAAAGGGAGAACCGGACTTTACGCAATTAACAGATCATGGAATTCCGGTAGTACCAGGTACCAGTTTTGCGGGAGCAATTCGCCACCGGATCAAAACGATTTTACAGGAACTGGAGAATACAGGAGCTACCCTGCCAAAAGAATACTCAGAGATTATTGATATAGCATTTGGATATGTGGATAAAAAGAGGGCATGTTCATCCAATATTATTATCAATGAATCAGAAATTAAAAATGCAAAGCAGCTGACCATGATGAGGACCGGGGTCAGTCGTCTGGAATCTGCAGTAAAAGATGGTGCATTATATAAAGAAAAGACCTATGTAGATGGGAAACTCAGTTTGAAGGCCAGGGTAAAAAAAGGAAAGTGTCCAGAAGATGAAAAGTGGATCATCGGAGTTTTGTTGTTAGCATTAAAAGACCTTCAAAATGGTTTTCTTGCAGTGGGTGGTCAGACAGCAATAGGCAGAGGATTATTTTCAGCGGATGGTCCAATCCGGATTGATGGAAAAGAAGGACTTGAAGATACTTATATTGCAGAAGCAATAAAAAATATGGGAATGAACGGAGGCGGTAAATAATGAATCTGTCACAGGCACCTGAGCAGGGAATTATGTATGCACTTTACAGAAATAAAGTAGTTTATCAGCCATATATCAGAGAGAATCTGATATTGCAGGAAGATGAAGAAAAGAATCTGTTAGAACTACATTTATTTGATACGAAAGAAGAGTACAGATATGTGAAAATGAGAAAAGGAACTGTAGAGACAGTTATTTCAGATGCAACTGTAATGCATGAAGATCAATATGTGGAAAGGATAGTTACATTAGATTCCAGAGATGACATGAAAGAAGCATATAACGGCTGCGTAGAGGTTGTTAATTATATTACTTATGATGAAAATGATCTGATGACAATTCAGAATTATCGTCTGAAGGAGGTGCAGTAAATGGATTGGAAAGGTTTTGTTAATCCTTATAATTTCATTGGATTTCCGAAGAAAAAAGCAAAGGCATATATAGATGAGGATGTTCATACCGGAGTGATTGAATATTCGATTACAACAAAAACACCACTTTTTATTCCGAATTCAAGTTCAGAGACGGCATTTTGTGAATCAGATGAAGTGGCAGAACATAAATCTTATGATTTTTTTTCTTATACTGAACTTGATGGAAAAAAGAGATATGAAAAAGAGTATCATATCCCGGTAATCCCTGGAAGTGAAATGCGTGGTGTTGTCAGAAATGCTTATGAGACATTGACAGATTCTTGTATGGGAATCCTTAATGAAGAGGAATATCCGATCAAAAGAAGTGGGGAGCAGTTTAAACCGGCATTAATCTACAGAGATTCAGCGGGCAATTATTCTCTCCTTGAGGCAAAATCCTTACGAATAGGGGAAAAAGCACCGTCAAAAAAAGTGCCACCGGGATTTTCTGATTATAAAAATGGTGATGTGATTTATTATCAGGAGCCACCTAAAAATGATAAGCACCAGCCTTGTCCGATTGAAGATTATAGTACGAAAAAGAATGAATATAGAAAAAAAGGATATCTGTTAAAGTGGGGAATGGGTGTTAAAAAAGCTCGTTATCATGTCTTTACTGCGAAAGCGAACGAGGCACAACGGGATGCAGTAAGAAAAATTCATTTAAGTAAAGATATTATAGAAAGACAGTTGTATCGAATTATAGACTCTTATCTTTCAGTTCCTGCGATCACAAGCGACAATGAGGCAGCTTATAAAGAATACAGACAGGATCTGGAACAATTTTTGGGTAAAAAAGAGGAAGGATATTTTCCGGTCAATTATTCTCAACCAAGTGAAAACAGTCCACAGATTTTTTATCTGTCTCCGGCAACACTTACAAAAGAGATATCAACGAATTCTATTGGAAAACTGGCAGGAGATTTCAAACCATGCAGGGATGAAATATGCCCGGCATGTGATTTGTTCGGGTATGTAGGGGAAAATAATGAAGTTGCGAAAGGTTCACAGATTCGGTTTTCTGATCTGTATGTTCAGGGAGAAGAAAAAGCAGAGAACTATTATGCGTGCGATAAATTGACCATAGAGGCTTTGGGAGAACCTAAATTGGGAAATATTGATTTCTATTTAAAAAGACCTGCAGGAGCCAGCTTTTGGACGTATGATTATTTGATCAGACCTACAATAAAAGATGGAAAGAAGACAGGAGAACTGGAAATAAGAGATGGTGTACTCAGGGGAAGAAAATTTTATTGGCATCATCGCAAAGTAAACACTTCGAGAAGCGTGATGGCTACAAAGTTAAATAAAACAATCCGTCCGGTAAAAAAAGATATTGTATTTACAGGAAAGCTGTATTTTGAAAGTATTTCCAAAAGACAGCTGGATCAGTTAATCTGGTTGCTGAACAGCGGAAATGAAAAACTTGGATTAAAGTTGGGTGGAGCAAAGCCATTAGGATTTGGAAGTATTTCCTGCCAGGTGCAATGTGTTCAGGAAAGAGTTATCCGGCTGAAAAATGGCAACCTGAATTATGAGTTGATGGAACTTCCGGTAGATGGGATCACTTACGAAAGTGCAGGATTCAGTTCAACTGTAAAAAAAGAATTTTATAAGATTGCGGGACTGGAGACAATTCCAGAAAATGTAGAAATTACATATCCTAAGACAATAGAACAAAAAGGACAGCCTTTGACAGAGGGATTTAAGTGGTTTGTAAATAATCATAAAACTCTTTCAGGAGGAGGTATGCGAGGAAGAAATAACGTTAGAATTGAAACAGTACTTCCGTCTATTTTGGATGAGGATGTTTCGATGGAATATAATCTCCCATCTCAAACATCCAGAGGTGGTGCAAAAGATTTTAATGGAGGTTCAGGAAAAACATCTGGTAATGGAAGGAATCGAGGTAATTCTCAGGGAAATTTCCGAAAGAACAATCAGAGAGGAAGGCATTAACAATGCAGTTATCTGTCAGTATACAACTTGATGAGCCACTTTCACTTCCTATCAACTATAATCATATTGTCCAGTCCATTATTTACCGGGCATTAAAGGTAGTACCGGAATATGCCGATTTCCTTCATACAGATGGATTTATTTTAGATAAACGGCAGTACAAGATGTTTCAGTTCAGCCAACTGACGGGAGACTATGTGATCAGGGATAAGTGGATCATATTTCAATCCTATGTTGAGTTCGAGATTAGAAGTGTAGAACCGATGTTTCTGCGGATTCTGGGAGAGAGTTTTTGGAATAATGGAATTACCTTTGGGGATAAAGTGTACAGAAATTTACAGATGGATCTGTATGATTATACAGTGGAAGAAACAGAACTGATGATCAGAATGAAATCTCCGGTGACGGTCTATTCGACAGACAAAGAGTCAGGAAAGACTTATTATTATAATCCGCTAGAAGAAACTTTCTATGTTAAAATTAATGAAACTTTTTATCGAAAGTATGAAGCGTATTACGGTATACCACCGGCATCTCCAATAATTTTGAGCAATGGGAAAAGTTCATGCCCGAAAAGACTTGTTACCAGATATCAGGGCAGTTATATTACAGCATGGTATGGAATTTACAGACTTTGCGGTGAAAGAAAGTATCTTGATTTCCTGTATCAGACAGGTCTGGGAAGTAAAAATTCGCAAGGCTTTGGAATGTTTGAAATTTTGTGAGATGAAGGGAAAAGGAAGGTGCCTGAAACGGAGGCACTTTTCTTTGTGAAAAATAGTAAGAAAACTGATAAATACGAAAAAGTCTTAAAAAAGTCCGTCGACCTTAACTCCTTGGAAATACTGGGAATTTCAGCGGTGGAAAATGGAAAAACATCTATTTTAAACCTCAAAACACCACTTTTTAGAGGAAATGTGAAAAAAAGTCCGTCGACCTCAGGAAGAAAAATCAAGATATATAAAAAGGCTTAAAAAGTGTTGAATTTATAAGGAAAATCAGGATATGAAAAAACTGGTGTCGACGGACTTTTCGGTTGAAAATTGATTGATTTTAGGGGAAAAATGAAGTATGATGATAGCAACAGCTGATAAATACGGCTGTCGGACATTACCTATGAGGAATTGACACAGATCTTAACAACACTAATTCATCATATGTATTCATCATAGTCGGACATTACCTATGAGGAATTGACACAGGATTGTCTCCTCATAATCATTCCATTCCTGCTCATGAATATCGGACATTACCTATGAGGAATTGACACATATTTCCTTTCTAAATATTACCTTTATTAAAGATAGTCGGACATTACCTATGAGGAATTGACACCTAACACTTTCATGCCAGGACTTTCTCAATTGCGGTGCCTGGCACCAGTCGGACATTACCTATGAGGAATTGACACAATGATGCATATCTGACACCTTTGTCCCAAATATGGCAGAATTTTTTCAGTCGGACATTACCTATGAGGAATTGACACATCCTCTCCAACTTCTACAGCATCAGCAGTTGCTGTGTCTGTGTCGGACATTACCTATGAGGAATTGACACCAATAATAACTGACATTTTATCTCCTTTTTCATTTTTGCCATTTTGAATATGTCGGACATTACCTATGAGGAATTGACACAAGGATTGAAACTCAATTACCTTCTTTTTTAATGAGTCGGACATTACCTATGAGGAATTGACACAAACTAACTTACTTAGTGATAGATTCCCAACGTACTCTCGTCGGACATTACCTATGAGGAATTGACACACGTCGATTGGTATAGATTAAATCACCAGCTTCGTTGTCGGACATTACCTATGAGGAATTGACACATTCTTATTGATAGTTCTGTAATTTTAGAGTCAAAGTCGGACATTACCTATGAGGAATTGACACTGAGTATGGTGAGCTGAAAAACTGAGAGATTATCTTTATTAAAACCTCAATCCGTCGGACATTACCTATGAGGAATTGACACGTGTACGGTATTAGAACTTTCCAATTTGTTTTATCGTCGGGCATTACCTTCCCTACAAGGATTCCTTGTGCCAATACATAAGGCAAAGACATTATTTTTATTTGAAATCAATGAATGCACCGACCTGTTGATCGTAACTACTAACTTTCAACTTTATGACATGGAGAGACAGATATGAGTTTGTGTATTGAGGAAATACTGTCAGACAGTAATCTTGCCGCAGCTAAGGCATCATTTAAGGGAAAAAATGACAGTAGTGGGATGGATGGTGTACGAGTATCTGAATTGGGCGAATACTGGAATGTCAATGGTGATAAGATTAAAAAGACGATTTTGGAAGGCAAATACAGTCCGGGGCTGATTCGGCAGCAGGAAATTGTGAACCAAAAGGGAAAGAGACGTACGATCTCGCTGATGAATACAGTTGATCGTTTTATTTTTCGTGCAGTTTATCAGCAGATGGCAAAGCTGTGGGAAGGAGATTTCTCAGCTCATTCTTATGCATACCAGGATAATAAAGGAACGCAGAAAGCCGTTGAGCAGGCAGTCGCATATATGGAAGCAGGAAATATCTGGAGTGCGGAGCTGGATATTAAAAATTTCTTTGACAATATCAACCATGGTGTTCTGATGAAGCGGATTCGCAGAAAGATTGAGGATGCGAGAGTGCTGGGATTGATTCAGGCATATCTTAGTTGTACGGTGATGGATGATCATATTTGCAGTCAGAAGACGAAAGGGGTTCTCCAGGGTGGCCCGTTGAGTCCGTTGCTGAGTAATATTTACCTGGATGATCTTGACAAATATATGGAAGAAAAGGGATATCATTTTTGCAGGTTTGGTGATGATATTAATGTGTACTGTGCAGAGCAGGAACAGGCATTTGAACAGCTTCAGGATGTGAGAAAGCATCTGGCAGAAAGAGAACAGCTGGCAGTCAATAAAAGTAAGACCGGGGTTTTTAAGGGAGTCAACCGCAAGTATCTTGGGTATAAGTTTGAAGAGAAAAAGGGAAAGATCCTGGCGAGAAAAGAGCAGAAGGCTTATAGAACAGTTTACCGTGACTGGTATACGACCGGGATTAAAAAGATTGATCAAAATTATCATCTCATCAATGAAGGAGTCCTTACGAAAAGGGATTGTACGCTTCTTTTTGAAGGACCGGAAGGTAAGAAATATATTCCCATCGAGACGACAGATTCTTTATACATTTATTCAAATGTAATATTTTCAGGCAATTTTTTTGAATTTGTAAATGACAGGGCTTTAAATGTAAGCCTGATCAATAAATATGGTGAAAAGATCGGAGGTTTTGTATCTCAGAACAGCCGACGGAATATTAAGACGGAGCTTAAACAGCTGAAATTGTATGAAGATGTAGCGGCAAGACTTGATCTGGCAAGGAAACTGGAAATTGCCGGAATATCGAATTTGCGGGCAAATTTGCGTTATTATCATAGACGTAAGGGGAGAACTGCATTGAAAGAAGCCATTGAGCATTTGTCTGGTCTGATTCAGAAGATGAATGAAGCAAAAGATGTCAACCAGCTTATGACGATTGAAGCACAGGCAAGGCAGCATTATTACCGGTGTTTTAACTGGATTTTGGAGGATGAGGATTTTGTTTTTGAGAAACGGACACGAAGACCACCGGAAGATCCTCTGAATGCGATGATCAGTTTTGGAAATACGTTGCTTTATCAGAAAATTGCCAATGAGATCAATCGAACCTCGCTTGATATCCGGGTCGGGATCGTTCATGCCGCTGGAAGTCGCCCGGAAAGTCTGAATCTGGATCTTGCGGATCTTTTTAAGCCAATTATTGTAGACCGCACGATTTTTACGTTAATTAACCGGAATATGTTGGATGGGGAAGATTTTGTAGAAGTGGAAAAGAACGGGATTTATTTGAGTGGAAAAGGAAAGAAGCAGTTTATTCAGGAATTTGAACGGAAACTTTATCAGAAGATACAGATTGACGGATGTGACCGGACGTATGATTTTGTTATTAAAAGTGAGATTCAGAAGTTAAAAAAATTTATCGAAACCGGAGAAAAATATAAACCATATAAATATGTATGAAAGGCGAAGATGTTTGTTATTTTGGTATATGATGTAAAGACTAAGCGTAACAATAAAATACTTAAGATATGCAGAAAGTATCTGCGTCATGTGCAAAAATCGGTATTTGAAGGGAATCTGACAGAAGCTAAGTTGAAAAGATTAAAAAATGAACTGAAAAAAATCAGCAATGAAAAAGAAGATAGCATTATCATTTACCGGTTTGAAACTTTAAAGTATTCCAGCAAAGAAGTGCTGGGGACGTATGAAGAAGACAGCAATTTTTTATGAGGAGATTGACATTAGATTTGTTTTGTAAAAATCTGTAGCAGAAGTGACTCTATTAGAAATTCCAATCTTTTCCACGCCTGTTAATGGTAAAAATTATCAATAACTGTTATAATGAAGCAAAATAGCATTCATTTATAAGCTACAAAGAGTGAACTTCAAGAAAGAAGCAAAAGAAGAGAAGTGGAAAAGAGAGAGTGGATATGACATTAAAGGAAATTGGAATCGGGCAGAGTGCGATGATCTGCAAGGTTGGTGGAGAAGGTGCATTAAGGCAGCATTTTCTGGATATGGGAATGATACCGGGAGCGGAGATAACTGTTGTGAAGTTTGCACCTATGGGAGATCCGATGGAATTGCAGATTCATGGCTATGAGCTGACACTCCGACTTGCAGAAGCAGATCAGGTTGAGGTGGAGCCGATCAGAAAACGGAGCAGAAGTCATGAAGGACGAAAGAATATTAAAGCTTCAGAGCATCCAGGCTTAGGTGAAGAAGGAAAATATCATTCCAAAGAGAATGAAAATCCATTGCCAAAGGAGACAAGACTGACCTATGCGTTAGTGGGAAACCAGAACTGCGGAAAGACAACATTATTCAACCAGCTGACCGGGGCGAACCAGCATGTTGGAAATTTCCCGGGAGTAACAGTGGATAGAAAGGATGGTTCTATTAAGGGGTATCCGAATACGCAGGTAACGGATTTGCCTGGAATTTATTCAATGTCACCTTACAGTAGTGAAGAAATCGTTTCAAGAAATTTTGTATTGAATGATAAGCCGAAGGCGATTATTAATATTGTTGATGCGACGAACATTGAGCGGAATCTTTATCTGACAATGCAGCTTTTGGAAATGGATATTCCAATGGTTGTTGCATTAAATATGATGGATGAAGTACTTGGAAACCAGGGATCGATTGATGTTAATCAGATGGAGGCGATGCTGGGAGTCCCGGTGATTCCTATTTCAGCGGCAAAAAATGAAGGTGTTGGAGAACTGGTAAAGCATGCGGTTCATATTGCCAGGTATCAGGAGCATCCATTGCGTCAGGATTTTTGTGATATGAATGATCACAACGGAGCAGTGCATCGTTGTATTCATGCGGTAAGTCATCTGATCGAAGATCATGCAGAAAAATCGGCTTTACCGGTTCGGTTTGCAGCAACAAAAGCGATAGAAGGAGATCCGTTGATTTTAAAGCAGTTGCAGTTGGAGCAGAATGAATTGGAAATGCTGGAGCATATCGTGGTTCAAATGGAGAAGGAGCGAGGGCTGGATCGCAGTGCGGCAATCGCTGATATGAGATTTGATTTTATTGAACGGTTATGTGAGCAGACGGTTGTGAAGCCGAAAGAAAGTAAGGAGCGTGTTCGGAGTGAGAAAATTGATCGTATTCTGACTGGAAAATATACAGCGATTCCTTGTTTTATCGGAATCATGGTACTTGTATTTTATCTGACATTTAACGTGATCGGAGCATGGATGCAGAGCGTACTGGAATATGGAATCGATCAGTTGTCAGCAGTTGTGGATACAGCATTGCTGAACCTGGATGTAAATCCGGCGATCCATAGTCTGGTCATTGACGGAATATTTACGGGTGTGGGGAGCGTACTGAGCTTTCTGCCGATTATTGTAACATTGTTCTTCTTCCTTTCACTGATGGAAGACAGCGGTTATATTGCCCGGGTTGCATTTGTTATGGATAAATTGCTTCGTAAGATCGGACTTTCAGGAAGAAGTATCGTTCCAATGCTGATTGGATTTGGTTGTACGGTTCCGGCAGTTATGGCAACAAGAACCCTGACCAGTGAAAGAGACAGAAAAATGACGATTCTTCTGACTCCATTTATGAGCTGTACGGCTAAATTACCGATTTATTCTTTCTTTGTCAGTGCTTTTTTTCCGAAAAAGGGTGGTCTGATCATGTCAGGCTTATATGTATTGGGGATTCTGACAGGTATTTTGATTGCTTTCTTATATAAAGGGACTCTTTTTAGGGGAGAACCGGTTCCTTTTGTAATGGAACTGCCGAATTATCGGATGCCGGGAGCAAAGAACGTAGCACAGCTTTTATGGGAGAAGGCAAAAGACTTCCTTCAGAAGGCATTTTCTGTCATTTTAATAGCAACGATCGTGGTATGGTTTTTGCAGAGTTTTGATCTGCATTTAAATATGGTCGAGGATTCGGCAAAAAGTATTTTAGCAGCAGTATCAGGGTTTTTAGTACCGATTTTCCGGCCGTTGGGGTTGGGAGACTGGCGGATCTGTACCTCTTTAATCAGTGGTTTTATGGCAAAGGAAAGCGTGGTGTCTACGTTGGAAGTTTTGTTCGGCGGAGGGATTGCTTCTGTATTATCACCGCTTGCAGCAGCCTCTTTGCTGGTATTCAGCTTATTATATACACCGTGTGTGGCTGCGATTGCTTCTGTAAAAAGAGAACTGGGCGGAAAGTGGGCAGTCGGGTTAGTAGTCTGGCAATGTTTTATTGCATGGGTTGCGGCATTTCTCGTACAGGGAATTGGCGTGATGTTCGGAATAGTATAGAGGTAAAATAAAAAGACATCGGTTTTGAATCTGATAGAGAAAATGTGTAATATTATTCACATTTTCTCTTTTTTTGATAAACAAGAAGAATTGGTTGAGTTAAGAAAAGAAAAATGATAAGATTTAAGTACTGGTTTGGGGAAATTAGTATGTAATGATAGCGAAAAAGTAAGAAAAAAGGAGAAGTTTATGAAAAAAAAGAGCTTGAAAATGGTAGCAAGTGCAGCTCTTGCACTGACTATGCTGGTTCAGGTGGGCGTGCCGGTATATGCGGAAAGCATTGAAACTACGGCAGAAACATCATGGAAAAGCGATGTAAAAGATCATTGGAATTTTGATTCAAATATAAGTGATCAGGGAAATCGCAGTACAGGAGTGTTACATGATATTACAATAGAAGAAACGGGAAATTCTGTTTTTGGAAAAGCATTGAAGTTTGGAACAGGTACAGATAAATATATGAGCTTAGAAAATTATATCAATACGGGTACCGGACAAACTTCTTTTTCTATGTGGTATAAATATGATACAAGTATCACAGAGACTAATACAAATGCGTCAGCGGTTCTTTTACAACATGAAGATAAAGGAAATCGTTCAGGAAGAACTCTTCTTTCATTAAAATCAGATGGGAAGTATGATACATTTATTAATGGAGAGCGTGCAGCAGTAACAGAAAAAGCTGTACAGAAGGGGGACTGGCAGCATATTACAGTAGTGTTTGATCAAGAAGCTAAAACCGTAAAATATTATATTAACGGGGAATTAGATGGTACTGCAAAAACGATTGGGAATAGTGCAACAGATGAAGTGTTAACCCTAAGAGTAGGTTCTCATAAAAGTGCAGGTTCTACAGATCCTCATCCTATGCGTGGATTTATTGATGAACTATATGTATATGACAGAGCTTTGAGTGACAATGAGGCAAAGAGCCTTTATGAAGAAAAAGCAACAGAGTTATATAAAGTAGATTTAAATGTACTTATTACAGAGGCCGAAAAGTTACTTAGCAGTGGAAGTTTGCCGGAGGAGAATGAACTTCATGTAAAACTACAGGAGGCGATTTCTGCGGCAAAAGAGGCGACATCCGCAGGAACTCCAGTGATGGAGACGTTAAAATCTGCAAAAGATACTCTAACAAAGGCAATGGAAAACTATAAGGCAAATCAGCCGATTGATTTGAAAATCAATACAGAAGAAGTAACACAGCATATCGACTCAAAATCTATTTTTGGAATCAATCATCGTTATGCGTTTAATGGATATGGCACCTTTGATTCTAAAAATATGAAGATGAAAGATGAATTTGTAGAATTGTATAAGGATGCAGGATTTGGCTCCATTCGTTATCCGGGTGGTACAATCTCTAATCTGTTCAATTGGAAGACGACTTTAGGACCGAAAGAACAGAGAAAGAAACAGATTCATGGCTTTTATAATAATCAGGGACAGGGGGGGATTGCTCCCAATTTTGGTATTGGAGAGATTGCAACCTTTGCAGACGAAGTAGATTCTGAGATTGTTTATGTATATAGTTTAGGACGGGGAAATGCACAAGATGCAGCAGATCTTGTAGAGTACTTAAATGCAAAGGTTGGTACAAACCCAAATGGCGGAATTGATTGGGCACAGGTACGTGCAGATAATGGTCATACAGAGCCATATAATGTAAGATATTTTGAAATTGGAAATGAGATGAACCTTGGCGGAGAGGATGGAACAGCATCTCAAGAATATTGGACAAAATATGCTCAGAATAAAGGTGTAGAGGATGCATACATAGAAGGTGGAACAATACAGATTACAGATCGATATACTGTGAAAGAAGAAGACTGGAATAAAACGGCATCACAGAGTGATGGTTCACCTAATCAAGTAAGATATTTGCGATATGCAAATATAAATCCGGGAGGAGAATACAAAGACGGAAAAATTATAGATGATTCAAAGTTTAGAGCTATGGAAAAAGGTGTACAGGTAAAAGTCGGAACAGATGGACATCTTACTCCTTGGACTGTGGTAGAAGATTTGAGTCAATCAGGACCAAACGATACACACTGTGAAGTAGATTATAGTACAGGTGCCATCAAGTTTGGTGATGGCAAGAATGGTAAAATCCCTACAGCCGGAAATAATATTTATGCTACATATTCTGTGAAACGGGATGGATTTATTACTGTTTCGAAAGCAATTAAAGATACAACAGCTAAAATCAATAAAATAGAAGGTACAAAACATACAGCAAATGTTTATACGAGTTATGAAACGGTCGGCTTTATCAATAAGATGGAGGCGAAAAATGCGGAACAGTGGTATGACGGAATGACAATTCATCCATATTCAGACCATGTTGATGGGGGAAATGATTCAAATGCATTTTATGATAATGCAATGAAGCGTGCGGAAGTCAGTGGAATCGGCAAGGTCAAAAATAAGATGGCATTGTTAGAGCCAAAAGGAAAAGTTCCGGTTATCAGTGAGTTTGGAATTTATAATAATACAGAGGCACAGCTGCGGTCGCAGACGCATGCGATTTATATTGCAAAAGTATTAATGGAATATGTTCGCATGGGAAGTCCTTATATTCAAAAACATTGTCTCTCGGATTGGTATAGCGATGGCAAAGATTCTTTAGGACCAACACAGCAGGCGGTTATCCAGGTGGTTAAGGGTGCGGATGCAAATACAACAACTGGAGAAGGTACGTTTACATTCTTTTCAACACCATCAGCGTATGTATTTAAAATGTTGAACTCTGGATTTGGGGATAATATCGTAAAAACGGAATTTAGTGAAGTCCCTACCATGGCAAACGGAGCAGAAACATTATCAGCTCTTGCAAGTAAAGATGCAGAAGGAAATTTGTATATTGCACTTGTTAATGCAGACAGAGATAGAGATCGTAATATTGCATTACAGATAGAAGGAACTGATGTTGCAGGGAATAAGATGACAATCCAAAAGCTGGAAACAGATTCTATTACAGCTGCCAATACACCGGATGAGCCTACAGCTGTGCAGGTTACAGAAGATGCAGAAGTTGAATTGGAAGGAAATCCAATCATCAATCTGAAGAAACATTCTTTTGTGATTGTAAGAATTGCAAAGGCAGTAGAACCTGAAGCAGATAAATCAGAATTGCAGGCAGCAGTAGATGCAGTGGCTGGTTTAAATGAAGCGTATTATGAAAACTTTGATGTGATTGCAGATGAATTAGCGGCTGCAAATGAAGTTTTAGCAGATGGAAAAGCAACTCAAGAGCAAGTTAATGAAGCTTTGACTAATTTGGAAGCTGCAAAAGCTGAATTGATTATGAAAGATGCAGAGTATGGAAAGGTAGATGCAGCCATTGCCGAAGCAGAGAAACTAAATAAAAAAGACTATAAGGATTTCAGTAAGGTAGAAGAAGCAATTGCCGCAGTTGTACGTGGTAAGAAGATTGATGAGCAGACAGAAGTTGATGCTATGGCTCAGAGAATTGAAGATGCTATTGCTGCATTGGAAAAAGCAGACGTGCCTGGAAAACCGGAGAAACCGGAAAAACCTGGAAAGCCAGAGAAACCTGGAAACCCAGAGAAACCGAATGGAAATAAGGTTCCGGTAACAGGTGATGAAACAACACCAATTCTTTGGATGACATTGGTTGTAATGGCTGGAGCAATAATTCAAGTTGGCAAAAAAAGATTGAATATTATAAGAAAAAACAGATAATTTAATAAAAAGACGCCAGGGTCCTAAGGTCTTTCACCCACCTATGAGCAAGCTCATGTGGGCTTAGACCTTTTGACCCTGGCATCATGTAGATAAGGATTTTAGAAAAAAATTTTAAAAAAATTAGCACTCAACACTTTACAATGGAAGTTGATTTTTGTCCTGTCTTGTGTATTGCAGAAATGCCTATTTTACAGGCTTTCAGGGTGTTTAGTTGTTTTGTCTGGTATCGTGGAGTATCGTCAAATTTATCGCAAATGTCGTAAATTTGTCGTAAAAAAATGATGAGAAATGGAGAGTGCTAATAAAATGAAACTGACTTATACGAATGTAAATGGATACTTGATTCCGAATCTTACTTATAAATCAGGTAATCAGATGGAGCAGCTTGGCAAGTATGGATTCTTACGCAGAGATTATCTGAAGAACCATCGAAATTCAACCTATCAGGTGATGCTTTTACAGGATACAATAGGGGAACACCTTCTGGAAGTAGACAAGGCAGTCAGAGAATGGGAAGAAATTATTCTGAAACAGCTAGAGAAAAAAGAGCCTTTGCCGGATAAAGAGAAAGATCAGATTGCCTGGGTAAGAGCTGCTAATCAACACAAAGCAATTGCAGAAGAGATTATTCTCAAGGAATTGATTTATGTT
>QWCE01002278.1_pt2 | contig 24673 bp, 19 predicted proteins | sample 1972531 | NCBI WGS metagenome assembly QWCE01 (sample SAMN09866716, study PRJNA288562) | Human gut metagenome isolate term4_stool, whole genome shotgun sequencing... | reverse complement strand
CTACCGCGCGAAACCAAGCCGCCATTGCCGCACCCTTCTGCTATCTTCCAGCCACTTTACCTTAACGTTAGCATCATTTAAGAGAGACCTTAATCTGATCTTCACTTTCGTGCCAATAGATAGCGGGGACGCCCGGTAAGATCCCGCTCCGTCCTCATCTGACTAAATCCTATTTTACCAGCGTATTCACACAGTTTTTCTCCCTGCGTAGGATCATGTTCCATCGAAAAAACTCCGCCTTTACCCAACAGTCGAAAAGCCTGATCCACGGTCTGTTTCGGGATATTAAGGCCATCCTCTCCCCCACCCCAGAGGGCGAGCGGGGGGTCCTTTAAGGCTTCTGGTTGAGTAATAGTACCGGGCGGGACATAGGGTGGGTTGCTAACCACTAGATCAAATTGCCCCGCTTGCTCTTCCCATAAACGAGGGTCAGCCACATCTGCACAACTCACACTAATGCGCCGCGCGAGCTGTGGGTAACGTTCCAGGTTTTTCCGCGCTACTCTCAAGGCTTTTTCACTAATCTCCACCATAAAGACCGCAGCCGCAGGCAATTCTCGGGCAAGTGTCAGGGCAATAGCACCCGATCCCGCACATAAATCCGCAGCCAAGCCCGCTTCCCGTGCACCCCGAGGACGCAACGCCAGTTCTACTAGGTACTCGGTTTCCGGCCGCACGATAAAGGCATCAGGGCTGGAGAACAAGCGAAAGGAACCGAAAAACATCTCTTTTAGCAGATGCTGCAATGGTTCGTGGCTGCAGCGCCGTTTCACCAGTTCTCGGAAATCTTGCGTCTGAGCGGGAGTTAACTCCTGGGGGGCAAACAAAAATTCGTCGGCTCCACAAGCAGCACAATAAAGCGCCATGATTTCTCGCGCCGGCTCAATTCCAGCTTCCGTATAGCGCTGGCGTGCCCAACTAAACGCCTGTGGGCGGGAGAAACCGGCTTCACTCATCAGATGATCCGCGCAGAATCTATTAAGCTGACTGTCCCGAAAGCTGTTCTAGACGATGCTCCTCGTCAAGTTTGATCGCCGAGTCAATCACTGGCTGCAACTGTCCGTTAAGCACCTGGTCAAGGTTATAGGCCTTGTACCCGGTGCGGTGATCAGCAATCCGGTTCTCCGGGAAGTTATAGGTACGGATGCGTTCGGAGCGATCTACGGTGCGCACCTGAGAATGGCGTTGCTCTGCTGCCTCGGCCTCCCGTTTCGCCTCTTCCTCTGCCTTTAAGCGAGCCCGCAACACCCGGAACGCGGCCTCACGGTTTTGGATCTGCGACTTCTCGTTTTGCATACTAACCACGATTCCAGTGGGAATGTGGGTCAGCCGGACTGCGGAATCAGTAGTATTAACCGACTGTCCACCCGGCCCGGAGGAACGGAACACATCTACCCGCACCTCATTGGGGTCGATCTCAACCTCTCCCGCATCTTCTACCTCCGGCATCACTAATACCCCGGCAGCAGAGGTGTGAATACGTCCCTGCGACTCGGTGACCGGCACTCGCTGCACCCGGTGCACTCCGCCCTCATACTTTAGGTTCGCCCAGACTCCCTCTTCGGGGGCTACGTTCCCCTTAGCTTTTATCGCGATCTGGGCGTCTTTGATTCCGCCCAGGTCATTCACAGTGGAGTCCATGACCTGCACGCTCCAGCCTTTGGTTTCTGCAAAACGTTCGTACATCCGCAGCAAATCCCCAGCGAAGAGGGCGGACTCATCCCCACCTGCACCCGCTTTAATCTCCATAATGACGTCACGAGCATCATCGGGATCGCGGGGTGCCAACACTTTACGCAGCTTATCTAACGCTTTACTTTCAGCCTGTTCCATCTGGGGAATCTCGGAAGCAAAATCCGGATCTTCCTTAGCCAACTCTTGGCCGGCCTGTAAATCCTCCTGCGCACTCTTCCAGGTCTCATAGGCTTTCGCTATCTGTGCCAACTGGGTGTGACGGCGACCGATTTTACGAGCCTGCTGCTGATCCTTTTGCACTTGCGGATCGCCCATCTTCATTTCCAGTTCAGTTTTTTCTGCGATGAGGGCTTCTACAGCTTCCTCGTCAATCGGCGATCCCACAGTTGCTCCTTATAACTCTTCGCGAACTGACTTCTACTCTACGTTGCCTGCCCGCGGCTAGAAAACCAAGCCTTTCGATTGGTAAGGGTTTTCGTCTCTTCGGGCTGGGAAATAACTAAATGAAATAAAAAGTGTGGCCGACGCGCGCGCCGGCCACACTTAAAACAAAGCTTACTTTTCGCGCTTGCGCTTGCCGTAACGGGCTTCGAAGCGAGCAACCCGTCCTCCGGTGTCCATAATCTTCTGCTTACCGGTATAGAAGGGGTGGCATGCGGAGCACACATCTACCCGCATAGTGCCGGAGGTAATGGTAGAACGGGTTTCAAAGGTGTTCCCACAGGTACAAGTAACCGTGGTGGGAACATATTCGGGATGAATTCCCTGTTTCATGGTTTCTCCTTGAGGTTCTCAGGGCGCCGGGTCCAAATGCAGGTTACATAAGGTGAACCGGAACCGGATTTGATTATGCCACTTTGCGCGTTGGTAAAGCCAGTTCTCAGGCAAAATGTGGTGGGGGTGACCTTTTGATTTTTCTGTATCTCGTCAGTGTCCGCTATCCGAAAAACGATTCTGATAACAATCTCATAACAGCAGGAGAGGCGTAGGATCATTACCGCTGATCAAATAAAATAAAAAGTGGTTCTACCTGCACTGTGAGCAGACTTACCCACCCTGACTATGTTAGAAGACTCTAAAGCCCGTTAGGATGAAGATGTTATTTGATCAGACCGTTCGGAAGCAAAGATATCGATGTCCAAGAATGCAAAAATAACTGTTGCCGTGATAGTTACCGCCCTGTTGGCGCTGGTTGCGGCATTCGCTATTTATGTCACCTACTACGCGATGGGGAAAAAGGCTCTGCCGGGCACCAAGGTAGGTGAAGTTAAAGTATCTGGAATGACCAGCTCCCAGATCCAAAAACAACTGGAAGTCGCCCAAACCGACTATAAAGCGACTTTCTCAGGACAGGGAATCCAAGAGAAATCTTTTACTCCCCAGGAAATCGGGTACCTGTTGGACGCGAAAACTACTGCGCAAAATGCCACGGAACGAGACAGTGCTTTCAGCTACGTCAGTAGCCTATTCACTTCCCGTCAGGTGGATATCGTTCACGACATCGATCCGGCAGTAACCAATAAACTATCGCAGTATCTGTCCAAAGATATTCCGGAAGCCAAGCCTGCTACCGAGCCGATAGTGAAAGCTAACGCGGAAGGAACCGGATTCGAAGTGGTTCCGGGTAAGAACGGGTTCGGCGTGGATACCCATACGCTGGTAGCGGCCGCCAACAAGGTTATGGACACTCAAAAGGATCAACTTTCCTCGCTAAAGGTGAGCCCCGTTAAACCACTAGCCAGCCAAGATATGGCACAACAAATGGCGGATGCAGCCCTTAAACTAACGGAAAACAAAGTGACGATTGCTGCGGGGAAAAAGACCTTCACCGCTGATCAAAAAGCAAAAGTTAGTTTTGTAAAAATCCCTGCAATCAGTAAAACCGCTAAACCTGAAGCAAATCAACAGGCTATCGGAGACTGGGTTAACAAGAATAAAGGCGAAGTTGAAGTTCAGAAGGTTGACGGGAAACGATTCGTCAATAGTGCCGGCAAAGTTCTAAAAACCGAGACCGAACCTAAAGATGGGGTGACGGTCAGCAATGTTGAAAAGCTTACCCAAGAAATAACCAAGAATTTTGCAGCTGGGCAAGACAGTTCCCTCAGCTACGAAACCCAGGTTGAAAAAGCTAGCGTCAAAGACAAAACCATTGCTGATGGCGCGGAAAAGTTAGCCTATATGGCGGCGCCGGGAGAAAAATGGATTGATGTTAACCTCTCTAACTACACGGTAACTGGGTATGAGGGTGCTTCAGTAGTGAAGGGACCTACCTCTATGGTTCCCGGAGCTCCTGCTACCCCCACCATTAAAGGTAACTTCGCTATCGAACGTAAATATCGTTCTAAAACCATGCGGGGATTCAATACTGACGGCAGTCGCTATGTTTCTCCGAACGTCCCCTACGCCATGTTCTTTTCGGGAGGCTACGCGCTGCACGGAGCTCCTTGGCGCGGATCCTTCGGCTGGGGAGGCCCGGGAGGATCGCATGGTTGCGTGAATATGCCGGTTGGCGGGGCTCGTGATTTCTATGAGTGGGCACCGATCGGTACCCCGGTTATATCCCACTCCTAGTGGGATAGTAGCCAGGAAATAATCTGGTTTCCGCTGGCGCGTAGCCCGTCGTGGTGCAAATCCTCTTTCTCCAAGATATTGGCTCCCATAACCCTGCCGGTATTTAGTGATAGGGAGCGGGGAACGAAAATGTCATCGCGGTAAACCACCGCATGTACCGAAACTTGATTATCCGCCAATCTCTGCGGGTCATAGAGTACCGGCCACTCGGTTTCCGCCGCCAAATTGTCTGCCAGTTCTGCTAGGGGCTTGAGTGCGGGATCGCTGGCGAACACCCAGCTACCAAAATGCTCCCCGGTAAGATAATAAGGTTGGGTCTTATCGAGGGGATCGGCATTTTGGGCAAAGCCGGGAGCCTTTTCGCGAATCCGATCTGCCGCCCAGGCAGTGGGTTCCACTTCGCTTTGCGGGACAGCATTCCCGTAAATAGTTTCATGCAAGAGGGCGTAGAGGGGATCCAGAGCAAAACTGACTCGTCCTCCTACCTGTCCTAAAAACTCTTGGGTGAGGTGACGTTTCCTCCCGATGTGAACAAACGGCGCCTCGAACAGGTAGCGCAGATTTTCCAGGCCGAGCGTGCGTCCCAGCTCCAGACCTACTTGTCTAATCCGATTGGGGGTTAGTTTTTCTCCATTAGGCAGGTATTCATCGTGTTCTAGCACGTGGGCACAGGTTTGTCGGACTGCTTCTTCCATACCGGGCAGGGCGTAGAACTCTTGGCAACGCCGGGCGGTGGCCGCAAACGTGCGCTCATAAATCCGGTTTACCTTGGTCAGCCCCGGCAGACCCCCGGTGATATAGGCTTTTTCGATAGCCTCGGGGAAGCGAGACAGATAGGCGGTAATAATAAAGCCACCGAAGCTTTGCCCCATCACCGTCCATTTTTTTATCCCCAGGGCGTGGCGCAGTGCTTCGGCGTCCCCTACAATCTGGTCGGTGCGCATCAGTCGCAACCAAGCTCCGGCGCGGGTTCCTAGAGCAGGAATAGTGACATTATCGAGCGGGGTGGAGCGTCCAGTTCCCCGCTGGTCAAGCATGATTATCCGGTATTTTTCCAGGGCAGCGCCAAACCAGGGAGCAGACCAGTCTGCCGGACGAGAGCCTTTACACCCCGGGCCTCCTTGGAAATAAATCAGATAGGGTCGGTTTTCCTCATCATCAAGGGCGATTTCGCGGGCATAGATTTCGATATGGGTTTTCTTGATTTCCGCATCTACCCAGGGAGGTAGAAACTGCCTGTCTGCTGTCGAAATATCGGAGTTTTCCTGCGATTTTGGCCGGGTTTGTTCGCCGGGATTAACCGCAAAAAGCTCGCTCTGTACCCCGGTTTCCTGGGAATCTGCCTCTCGTTCCAGGTTTACTACCGGGTTTTTCGCCGAATCCGGGAACAGGTTTAACGCTACTTCCGGATGGTAGAGGGGAACAGTGAGGACGTGTTCGCGGATTAGGTAACGTCCTTGACGATATTCTTTGGGGTTAGGATTTTGGTCTAATTTCGGGTAAAGAGGACGCGCGAGGACAGATGTCGGGGCGGCCGGTTTTTGCTGGTCGTTAGTTTGGCGGCGTCCTTTTCGCCTCCGTTCTTGTACGGAACTGGCAGCACTACCACTAGCTGTATCGGAAGCTAACTCACCGGCATTCTCCTTGCCAGTATTCCAGCCTGGCCCAAAATCCGTCTGCCGAGGGGTCCCCGCCTGATATGCTTTCGCAATCGCCTGCGCATGGGAGTCTGCCTGTTCATTGAGGGGATGCCCGGCGTGCCCCTTTACCCATTCGAAGCTTACTTTTCCCCTTCTGGCAGGGTCAGATAGTAACTGATCTAGGCGTTTGACCAGTTCCAGGTTGGCTACCGGTTTACCCCCGCCAGTTTTCCACCCCTTTTTCTTCCAGCCGAACCGCCATTTCGTCAAAATATTAATCACGTACTGGGAGTCCGCCTGGATCAATAAATCATCATTCATCCCCGCAGTTTCGGTGAGTAAATCGGCTACTGCCATCAGTTCTGCCTGATTATTAGTTCCGAGCGTAAAACCACCAGCCCGCCAACAATCAGGAGACAGATACCAACACCAGCCGCCGGCACCTGGATTTCCGAGGGAGGAACCATCTGTTGCTGCGATAATCATCTTCGCTCTCCTAACTGCACACCTGGAAAATTAGAATAACCTGGGGACGCCTCCCGGCGTCCCCAGGTTATCAGTACAGAATCAGATTAACCGCTAGGGCAAAGCAATTTTTCACTCAGCCCGATGCTGCATTCACCGCATCTAAAACTCGCGATTATCGAGTCTCAATCCACCACTTAGCAGCCTAGTGCCAGAAATGGCGGGTACCGGTCAGGTACAGAGTTACGCCTGCTTCTTGACAGGCTTTGATGGTGTCTTCGTCGCGAATCGATCCACCGGGCTGCACAATGGCTTTCACACCTGCCTCAATGAGGGATTGAGGACCATCAGCGAAGGGGAAGAACGCATCGGAGGCAGCCACCGAGCCGCGTGCCCGCTCGGGGGTAGCTTCACCTTCCGCTACCTGTCCCAAAGTATTTGCCCGTTGAATCGCCAGGGCGCAAGAATCTACGCGGTTCACTTGCCCCATCCCGATACCTACAGTGGCCTGTTCTTTTGCCAGCAAAATGGCATTTGACTTCACTGCCCGCACTGCTTTCCAAGCAAAAGCTAAATCTGCCAGAGTGGCATCATCAGCTGCTGTGCCAGCCGCCAAAGTCCAATTTTCGGGATTGTCGCCCTCGGCCTGCAACCGGTCGCGAGTTTGCGCCAACATTCCCCCACTGATCTGCCGGAATTCCCATTCCATCGGGGCATCTGCGTCAATCCGCAAAATCCGCAGATTCTTCTTGGTCTGCAGCAGCTTTAAGGCTTCCTCTTCGTATTCAGGAGCAATAATTACTTCAGTGAAAATCGGTTTCACCTGCTGCGCCATCTGCAAACTAACCTCACGGTTACAGGCAATCACTCCGCCATAGGCCGATAGCGGATCGCAGCCGTGCGCCAACAAGTGCGCCTTCGCTACATCCTCGGCAACTGCAATCCCGCAGGGGTTAGCGTGTTTGATTACCGCCACGCAAGGCTCGCTATGGTCGGTAGCCGCGCGCCAAGCCGCATCGGCATCGGTGTAGTTGTTGTAGCTCATTGGTTTGCCGCCCAGCTGCTCTGCCTGCGCCAGGCCGCCCTCTTCATCGGTGAAACGATAGACGGCGGCCTCCTGATGCGGATTCTCCCCATAGCGCAAACTGTGTAGTTCCTTCAGCTGTGGTTTCCACTGTTCTAAGTTAGGCAGGGCGCTGCTAGCGGTAGCTTCATCCTCGCCCTCGCCTTTTAGTTGCTTCGTAAACCAGGAGGAAATCTGGGTGTCATAAATGGCGGTGTGGTTGAAAGCCGTAGCTGCGAGTTCGCGGCGCTCCGCAGCAGTGAATCCCCCACGCTGCAGGGCAGCAGCTAAATCGTCGTAGGAACTGGGATCGACAATCACCGCTACATCGGCGTGATTCTTGGCGGCCGCCCGAATCATTGACGGCCCGCCGATATCAATTTTTTCAATGCAATCCGCAAACCCGGCACCGGAAGCTACCGTGTCCGCAAAGGGATAAAGATTGCAAACCACCAGGTCAATCGGGGTTACTTTCAGTTCTTCTAGCTGGGCAACGTGGGCAGGTAGCTCCCGGTTAGCCAAAATCCCAGCATGAATCAGGGGGTGCAGAGTTTTTACCCGCCCATCGAGACATTCGGGAAACCCGGTTACCTGGGAAACTTCAGTTACCGCTACCCCGGCAGCGGCAATGACTTGCGCGGTAGAACCGGTGGAAATAATTTCAACCCCAGCTGCCTGTAGATTTTTCGCCAGTTTATCGAGGCCGGTTTTATCGTAGACACTGACCAGGGCACGTTTAATGGGTTTTATTTCGCTCATGACGTGGGAATCCTTTTGTTGCATTCTTTGTCCAGCCCAGGCGAGCGACTGTCCTTTTACGTTCCCCAGTGGTTATCCACTTTTTTCGCCAGTCACGTTAAAACCAGTCTACCCTGCTAACTCCAGCTGCGAAAGTTAATCTTCGTCGGGGATTTCAATAGCTTGGGTAGAGGTGTCGTCCGCGCCGCGCCGGGGTTTGCCCGCACGCAAGCGGCCGCGTTTGAAAATTGAACGTTTTATTGCTGGCCGCGTCAGTTCTGCTTCTGGGAGGCGCTGGGCAGAAGATTTGATTTTTTCCAATTCCTGCTGTTCTCTGGCAATAACTTCATCGGTTTTGCGCTCTGCCCAACCGGTGGCCAGATCTTTTATTTCTTCTGTATCTACCGGGAGGGCTCCCCTGGAACGCGCAAACTTTTCTTCCGGGCTCTGTCGCGGGGCAGCTGGCTGAGCCACCTGGTCAGCTTGCGATTTTTCGGTAGTTTCGAGGGCGTCTTCGCTATCTTTACCGACAGTTTCAGTCTTTTTACCCGCCTTAGCTTCGCTGTCATTTTCTTCATCAGCGGAGACTGCTTGCGAATCTGTTACCGGAAGTTCTAGCGATTGTGATACTTGCCCCGCCTCTGTCGCCTCTTTCGCAGCTGAGGGCACTCCCTGCGCCTTACTATCTCCGGTCGCCTGCGGTTTCGCGGAGCTATTCTCTTCGCCTGTTTTCTGCGTATCAGCTGCCGCGTCCCCATCCGTAACCGCGGCCTCGGCACTAACGGGATTTCGGGACTGGAATTCTTTGGCTTTTTCTTTCGCGGCTGCAAAGCCTTGACGCCCAGCTCGCTCGCCCGCCCTCTTGAGTTTAAAGAAACTATCTGCCAGGTAAGCGCGGGCATGAGGGTGGGTAAGGGTTGCTACCAGCAGGATAGGTATCCACACCAAGATTAATCCCATCGCCGCGGTGGTCAGCGGGTCTACCCCCCAGGAGGACATGCGTCCCGCACCGATGGAGCCGGAAGATAAAAAGCAGAACCAAGTAGTTAAAACCGTAAACGAAAGGGTAGCTACCAGGAAAGAAGCCACGTGGGAGAAGAAATCTACCCGCGCCATGGAAGTGTAGAACAGGTATCCGTACAGCAAACTGAGCCCTACGATCACTGCCGGTATCCAGTACCCGGGAGTTTGTGCAGGTAATGCCCCCAAGATGGGGACTGCAGGAATCGGACCGGTTTTTACCTCCGTCAGCGAACGGATAGTGCCGGTACCTTGTTGAAATCCCGGCCCGAGAATCCAGGCCAGCGCCCAAGTTTGCACAGTAGGCAGATACAGCAATTGTGCCAGCCAAAGCAAAATCCCTGCCCCTAGGGAAAGACCATACAGGTCAGAGATATTCTTTACTGCCGGGAAATGGGTGAACACTTGGGCTATTACCAGTATCAAGGTTACGATCCCAAATAGTTTGAATACTTGCCAACCAGCGCGTAGCCCCGAAACAACCCAGCCGGGTACTGTCCAAGTGCTATTGGCGCCGTCCCAACTGCGTTCATCGCGGTCAATGCCGAGGCGTCGGTTTTCTAGATCCTGATTGTAGGCATGATCTGGTTTACTCACGCGGAGAATTAATTGCCGACTCCAGCTGGTAAATCGTTCATATTCAAACTTTAAACGCACTTTAGGATGCCGTAGGGACGGTTTTTCCCTATCGGGACGCTGATCGCGATCAAAGAGATAAAAAGCGTAGATCACGGTAGCGAAACCGTGGATTAACGCCCAAAAGAATAGTGCCCCTAGGCTGTAGGTTCCGCGCACAACCAATCCCACCAGCACGGCAACTATCGTTTGCGCAAAAGGGTAAAACCACAGCACTGCCCGGCTTTCAAGGACAAAGGTACGCGCTAGATGCCCCCCTAGCCAAAGATAAACTATCCACAATCCCAAGGGAATTACCGACAAAGTGGCGGTTTGCCCTATACCAGCAGGAAGAGGGACTGCGAATCCATGAGCCCAGATACTGGCTCCCACCGCCAGGGAATCCGTCCAAACCGTGTCTGCCATCCAGGGGTTGGACGAGGTGGAAAAATAAACTCCGGCACTAACACTCAAGAAAACAAGCCAGGGAATCAGGCAGGTGATCAGGGCAGCAGCCACCATCCGGGTGATTCCGCGGGGAATTCTCACCGTGAGAGTGCGCCGAGTCTTTTGGGAGCTAGCCTTCGCCTTTGAGTCAGGGGCATTATCGGTAGCTTTCCCAGCAGTTGGGGATTTCTTGCGAACTAACCGGAGCTTGTCCACCAATCCACGACCCCCAACTGTCTTGGCGCTGCTACCTGGACGTTTCTTGTCCTTAAAAGTCGGTTGTTTGGCTTGTCCCTGGCTCCGCCTTGTAGCTTTCTGCTGAGAGTTTTTAGTGGCCTGGATAGTTGCCCCCTTTTGGGTATGCGCAACTTGTTTCCTGGCTCCTGCAGATTGGAGCGGATATTTTGGAACATTAGGCCGGCGCAACATCCCTACTATTGTCCACTTTTTCACTCTCTTGCCATTTAGGCGCACCGCACTCAGCTGTGCCTGGCGGTAAATAGTCTACTGGGGGGCGGTACCAAGCACCGCCCCCCAGTCATATTCCAAGCCACCAGCTAATAGAAATAATTTTCCACTTAGCATCGCCTGTCAGTTAGCTAAGAGCTTTAAAGGCCTCCCTGGCCAATTCCGCCGTTTGAGAGGGAGTCTTGCCAACTTTGACGCCATGAGCTTCCAGAGCTTCCTTCTTCGCCTGGGCAGTACCTGCCGAACCAGAGACGATAGCACCTGCGTGTCCCATGGTTTTACCTTTAGGAGCAGTAAAGCCCGCTACATAAGCGATTACCGGCTTGGTGACATTAGCGGCGATATAGTCGGCGGCGCGCTCTTCCGCATCTCCCCCAATCTCGCCGATCATCACGATTACCTTGGTGTCGGGGTCTTTTTCAAAGGCCTCGAGCGCATCGATATGGGTGGTGCCCACCACCGGGTCACCACCGATCCCCATACAGGTAGTAAAGCCAATATCACGCAGTTCAAACATCATTTGATAGGTCAAAGTACCGGATTTAGATACCAATCCGATAGGACCGGAGCCAGTGATATCGGCGGGGGTAATCCCCACATTAGACTGTCCTGGCGTAATGATCCCCGGGCAGTTCGGGCCGATAATCCGGCAACCTTTTTCCAAGGCAGCGTTAACGAACTCGGTGGAATCTTGTACCGGGATCCCCTCGGTAATCACTACGATCAGCGGCATCCCGGCCTCGACCGCCTCTAATACCGCTCCTTTAGCGAAACGCGGAGGGACGAATACTACCGAAACATTCGCGCCCTCTTTTTCCATCGCTTCTTTCACGGTGCCAAAAACCGGCACCGAAACCGTTCCAGCTTTAACGCCTTTCTTTTCTGCGGCCTCTCCCAGGGGGACGATATCGAAATCGACCGTTTGTCCTGCTTTCTTGGGGTTGGTGCCCCCTACCACATTGGTACCGGCCCCTAGCATTAATCGGGTGTGTTTACGCCCCTCGGAACCGGTCATGCCCTGTACGACAATCCGGGCTGAGGAATCAAGGAATACTGACATTTTGTTTCTCCTTATTCTTTTACCGATTCTTAGAAGCCAGCAGCGAGTTTAGCCGCCTGGGCGGCGCCAGCGTCCATAGTTTCTACCATGGTCACCTGCTCTAGGTTCGCTTCTTCCAAAATCTTGCGACCCGCCGCCACCGCGTTGCCATCTAGGCGCACCACCAGCGGCTTCGTGGCTTTATCGCCTAACATTTCGATTGCTTTCACGATTCCGGAAGCTACCTGGTCACAGGCGGTGATTCCCCCGAATACGTTTACGAATACCGACTTGACCTGGGGATCACCCAGAATCACGTCCAGTCCATCAGCCATTACCTGTGCGGAGGCACCACCCCCAATATCGAGGAAATTCGCTGGTTTCACCCCGTATTCTTCACCGGCATAGGCGACTACGTCCAAAGTCGACATCACCAGACCAGCGCCGTTACCAATGATTCCCACCTGACCTTCTAGGTGGACGTAGTTCAAGCCTTTTTCTTTCGCTTTGGCTTCCAGGGGATCTTCAGTGCGTTTATCTACCAGTTCCTCGTGTCCGGGATGACGGAAACGGGCGTTATCGTCCAGGGTAACTTTTCCATCCAAGGCAATAATTTCACCCTCTGCACTGGACACTAAGGGGTTTACCTCTACTAGCGTGGCATCCTCGCCCTGATATACGTCCCAGAGCCCTTCTAGCACTGGCACGGCCTTATTAATGACTTCTTCGTCCTCAAAACCGGCCTGCGCAAGAATCTTACGGGCGACCTCCCCGTCAATGCCGGTAACCGGCAAGGGTACCTTCGCCAATGCTTCTGGGCGTTCCTTGGCAAGTTGCTCGATCTCCATTCCGCCCTCTTTGGAGCACATGGCCAGGTGCTGGCGATTAGAGCGGTCAAGAAGAATCGAGAAATAGTATTCAGAAGCGATATCGGCACCAGCGGCAACTAACACCCGGTGCACGGTATGTCCCTTAATATCCATCCCTAAGATTTCTTCGGCTTTTTCTCGCGCCCCCTGAGGACTGCGAGCGAGTTTAACCCCGCCAGCCTTTCCGCGCCCACCTGTCTTTACCTGTGCTTTTACCACCACCAGGGGTTGAGCGAGTTTCTCAGCAGCTTTTTGAGCTTCTTCAGGGGTTTCGGCCACAATCCCGGCTAACACGGGAACTGAGTGCGCCTCAAATAGGTCGCGAGCCTGGTATTCGTAAAGATCCACTTGCACGTCCTCTCATTAAGTACCTCGACATCAAGATATAGGACTATAGTACCGCATATTCGCGCTTATTACGTCACGAGAAAGTGTTCTCTACCACTCGGAAGCTAGATTCATCTTAAACAAGCAAGATTCAGCTAATCAAAAATAAAAGTAATACCCACGCGAACTTAAAGAGGAAGCGCTCCTACCTCCCGCGCAATACTGGCTCTTTTCGGGCGAAACTCCCCAATAATTTCGGCTCACGATACGATGAGGTGCGGACGGCTTGTTTGGGGATCATCCCCGCAGGTGCGGGGCATTTGCGGGATCGTGGTCGCATGAGCGGAGCAATCAGGGATCATCCCCGCAGGTGCGGGGCATTTGTAGCAGACGCTAGGCGCGCGGCCGCCCATACCGGATCATCCCCGCAGGTGCGGGGCATTTTTTATCGTGCCTTTCTAGGGTGTGGTTTATGTGGGATCATCCCCGCAGGTGCGGGGCATTTCTTCCGTTAAATCTTCCCTAGATAACTCCACCGGGATCATCCCCGCAGGTGCGGGGCATTTTATTCTGTCGCCGGGCATAATATCCGCCGTTTCGGATCATCCCCGCAGGTGCGGGGCATTTCTGCTGCTTATCTTTTTGAATCACCCAATCCGCGGATCATCCCCGCAGGTGCGGGGCATTTTCAACTACCGGTATTGACCTAACCCGCCCGCCTGGATCATCCCCGCAGGTGCGGGGCATTTACTCGCTGAGCTGGAATATCGATCCAAAATATTCCTTTCTAACACCATCCTATAGGTAGCTACCTCAGATTTTAGGGGTTACGCCTACGCATTTTTCTGCGCCTGGCAGCTATCGACCACCCATAGCTTTCATTGCTACTAGAGTTCCTCGGCGACCATCCCGGTTCTCGTCGCCGCCTATCCCCCGCTGAACTATCATTTTTGATTCGCTCGGGATGCTGCAGCAACGTCATCCCCTCGAGTTCTATTGGATTCCATTTATGCCCAGCCGAGCGCACAGCATAGCCTTGCTCATTATTGGTGCTATATATCAGCAGCGCCTTACCCTGTTTCCGCTCCGCAACCACTAAATCCCACAGGTTCTCCCTCACCCGGGCAGACAATCTCCCCACGAATACTCCCGGAGAGGCCTCTAACAGCCAGCGCGTTACATATCCGCGCAGCCCCGGAGGGCAGGCCGTTAAGATTAAAACCATCAAAACGGAGCCTCCCCTACCTCACCCGCATAGTTAGAGCCGCCCTCGACATTTCCTTGATAGTAATCCCACAACCGATTACGGTTCTCCTGAACTTCTACCGAAGCATCTCGCTCCCCAGTAAGCAAAAAGATAATATCTTGCGCACACCGTTTCAGCAGTCCCCTTTGAAATACCTGGTCACGCAACTTAATCCGCATTCTGGTGGCAACGTCCTGCGCGCCCTCGGAAACAATCTGGAATGCCAGCGGAATCACGAATTCAGCCTTATAGAGGTCAGCAATATCAAACACAAAGGAGCGCGAATGCCCGGTATGCACTATGCCGAGTCCCGGCGAACAACCTAGAGCACAAATAACCGCATGGGAAATCCCATATAAAGTGGCGTTACCAGCAGACAGCGCCTGGTTAACCGGATCGCTCGCCTGAAAATCTTGGGAATCAAAAACTCTACCTGCCCAAGGCACCCCGTATTCATCTGCCCAGCGCCGGTAGGCCATTTTCATGCGGTGACCTTCCCTCCCCCGCAGCTGTCGCATGGAGAGCCCCTCCACGTCCTCTTCACCAAAACGCATCTGATACATTGCCCTGGCCACTTTGATTCTTTCATTTTGCGAGGAAGAGCAACGGGATTGCAGCTGCAGCAAAGCATTCGAGTCAGCCAAACTGCGCCCGCTGGCATAGAAGCGCACCCCGTTTTCACCAACCCAAACCACACTCACCCCACATTCACCTAAAAGACTCATTGCCTGGTGAGAAATCGTGGATCCCGGCCCCAGCAGCAGTGATGAAATCGTTGCCGCCGGGACATGCACCGTTCCCTGCTCATCTCGCAGGGTCAAAGCATTCTCTGCGCGATGAACTATACAACGTTCCGCATAGAGGAATGACCAGCGGTCTTCCACCCGCGGCAGTGATTGCCGCGGGACGGGCTTATTTGCGAGACCGCCGTTCATTGCTATCTACCTAGGAGCTAGGGTTAGCAGACCGCATCCGTATGCCTTCGCTGCCCCTAAACCGTTTAGCATGGCGATGCGCAGCAGTTCAGGATCCTTTACAGTCAGAATTCCTTCGAATGCTACCCGGTTCAAGGTAACTAAAGATCCCGGTCTCCCTGACTTTCCTCGCTGAAAACGAATGCGCTCTTTTTCCACGATTGCCACCGCCAAATCAGTTGCGTCACCAGTGGGCGGATTGACAGATATCCGGGGAATCTCAAAGCCCCAGCCCTCTGCTCTAGATGCCAGCCATTTAATGCGCTCTTCATCCTTAACGATTGGAATCCGTTTGGATCGTTTAGCACCTTCAGATTTCACAGCCCTAGTGGGTGTTGCCACTAACCTAAAGTTCCAGCTGGTTCCCTCCGTGAGTTGGTCTAAGAAATGCTGATAGCTTTTCACTCCGAACGAGGTATCAATGTCTGGCCAGCCAGCCTCTTCAACAAGTTGCGTTAAATCCGGACGTATAGGCGACTGAATATAGAGGTAATAACCCTTTTGATGGCGATCTAGCCGCCAGAGAATCCGCGGAGGTTCCCCTCCCTCCCATTGGGAATCATGGAAACAGTTTTGCAAGATAGCCGCATGCATCCGCTCCATCGAGGCGAGCAGCCTGGCGGCTCCCCGCCTCCGGGGGTTTAAAGCACACCGTGAAAGATAAATTTCGCTCACCACATACCTCCCGGATTGTGGGTGGTTAAAAAGGATGGCTCGGTTTCGGTACCTGCGATATCGGTCGCCACCTCGCATTTCCACCTGACTACGTCACGCCATTCATATTGGCGATGATGGGAATCAAAACTGAGCGGAACATCGTGGACTTGGTCAAAAATACAGTCTTCCCGCCGCTCCTCTGGCAGCAAATCCAGATCTGCAACTACCTCTAAACTTACTTTTCCATTCTCGAGGTCGAGGGGTGAAGAGGACGACCAGTCCGTTTTCCGCGATATTTTCTTTTGATACCACGGAGCTGCCTGCCAGGGGTAAGCGGCAAGTTCATCTACCAGATTTCCCTCTGACAGCTTTGGACGGAGAGGGGTCATAGGAGGAAACGCCCTCCGTCCTAAATACAGCGGAAACCTTGGTTTAAGCAAGGCCTCGTTAAGGGCTTCAATCAGGCTGGTTTCCCCGCTGAGCCCAACGACAAATACCGCGTCTGCCAGGTAATAGCGGTCAGAAAGCGGATAGGAAGTCTCACCGTCAAAGGAATGGGTGGTATGAAAATCCCGTTCCCGAGTTCCCGGTTGATCGATACGAACCGCCATTCTCAGGTCAACTAAGTCCTCAACCGGATCCACCCGCCGGCGTCCCTGTGCTGCCGCTAGCAGACCGATTATTCCGCTTTTGGAGGGTTCTGAGGACGTCCTGCGCTTAGTAAATCGAGACGAAGTCCCCCATGACTGCATTGGACCTTTGAGGGTCAAAAGCATATTCTTCATGGCTATTCACCCTTGGTAAGCAGTTCAGTCACCAGGTTGTCTAAATCCGAAACTAACTGTGGGAACGCCACTGGTTCCTGGATTTGCCGCAGCTGTTCCCGCGAGTCCCCGACCCCGCAGGTAAACTGGGCAAGAGGCTTGACCCCATAGGCGTCTTCGATGTCACCGGCTTCTTTGACCAGCCGAGATACTGAGGGAGCTAAGAATCCCGTATCTTCCCGGGAAATAACCGCATTCTCGAACGCGCCTACCAGGGAAACTGGCTGATCATCACGCACGGAAACATAGATTGCTTCCGGAAGCGTCCGATTGGCAAAAGTGTTTTGTTTACCGGTGGGCATAGCCTTGACAAATGCCTGAGCGAACGCATCAACTGCCCGTACAGTCGCATCGTCGCTTCCCAGGTTTTCCCGCAGCATATCCAGGTTAATAGTGGCGTAGCGGTATAGCGTAGAGGAGTTGAACTCGACCGTTCCCATCATCCCAGCACCGGCATCAGTTTCCTCTTGATCTTGGGACTTTACATCATCAACTGCGGTGAAGAAATCGAATTCGTTTTCTACGCTGTGGGTAGAAATTGCGTGTGCTACCTGGCAAGAGGCATCGACATTTACTGCTGCGTCGTCAGCGACCATGCGACCGAACAGAGCCAAATCTACTGAGTGATTACGATTCAGCAGTTTTTCAATTTCGCGTTTCTTTGGCTTTTCTTCGTTAGCTGCTCTTTCGACCGCGTATTCTGCCAGTTGCCGCAGCTGCAAGGATGAGAGGAAAACTAAATAGGTAGAAACATCATTACCGACTTCTTCCTCGGCATCCTTCTTTGCGCGCGGGGCTTTTAGCTTGATTCCCAGCGCTTTGAATACCTCGGCCGCCAGTTTCGCAGATTCCGGTTCCAGATCGGGGTTTTGTGCCACTATCTGTTCAGCCAGCAAATCCACAATCCGATTGGTCCGATAGCCTAGATCCTCTTGGTTGAGGGAGTCGCCAAAGACTTGCCTAGTCTCCCGTTTCCAACATTGCGAAGAAACTCGGGCTCGACGCTGTCCTCCAAAAGTTGCAGTCTTGGGGCTTCCGGAATCATCTCGGTTTACGCAGGATGGGGGAACGTTTTGCAGAATATGAAAATCGATAAAGTTAGTCATAATAGTCTCCTCTATTTGGTCTGTGAGTTGGTTTCTGATTTTTCGGTTTTTTGTCGGGCGTAGCCTCTCGCCCAGGAGAGGGTAACTTTTTGTCTACCCCCGGGGATTGCGAAGCGATAAAGGTCTTGCGCCAGCAGCCCGTAGTCAATAGCAATCGCGGCACGCGTTGATCCCAGCTGACCGATTAGTCCTTTCAAATGGTTGAAAAACCCGGAAAAAGTTGTGGACATGACCGCGGCGTCAAAATGACGCCGCACCGCTTTTTCGTTATCCACGCCTTCTAGCCATGCCAGCGTTGAAACTGCTGCTCCCAGGTTTACCCCCCGTTGATGCATGGGGGTAGTTCTACCCCGCTGATGGCGAGCATATAGCCACAAGGCACCGCGAATTGCCTGCTCCTTGGCGGTCAACAAATCTGAAGAGGATTTCTTGCCCGCTTCTGGGAGATCCACTAGGCGCCACACCGAGGGTGGAAAAACATATAAGTCTTGGGATGCTTTGCGCATCTCAGCCAAATCGGCACGAGCTTGCGGGGAATCGTTTAAATACCCTTGCTGCAAGGATTCAATTCGCCGTATTACTGTCCAACCAAGTTCACTGTAATAGTGCTTACCTGATTCCTCTGGTTGCGTTTGATCACTCATGATTCTCCTTCGACTCATTGAAAGCTGAAACCTTTGATTTAGTCTTCGAAAGTTTGGTTGCAAACCATTTAACACAGTTAGGAAGATCAAAAACTGTTCCGTTTTTTACTCTTCCCTTCATAGCTTCATCTGGGGCTGCTTCTAACAGTTCGGATTCCAGTTTTTTAGCTATCCCGTATCCTTCTTCCCAAAGCGAATCTAGCCCCCATTCTTCAGTACCAACTCCCAGCAACCAGGCTCTGAACTCGCTGTCAATCTCTGAGTAAAAGCGCTCCCGCGCTGTCCGAGTAGCCAGCTTGGTGTCCTCAGCCCCAATGGCACGCTGCAGATTCCCCGCTAACGAAGCAATCGCACTAGCTAGCTCATCAAGCAGTTCCATCCCGGCTTTCACTAAGTACAAGGATTTTTGGTCTTTGCCAGTCAATAGACGAGGGGGGACTGCCAGGTAATCGCTGATTGCTTCCTCAAAAACTGACTCGTTGGATCCGTAAACATACCCACAAGATCGCAAGCGATAGGTTGCCGATTCTGGCAGATAACCATTTGACAGCAACCATCCCACCCAGCGCACTACCGCTGGTGGTAGATTTGCTTCTACCTGTACCTCTTTGTAAGTCGCAAGTTTGCCGGGAAACTCAGGCAATAGGGATGTAATTCCCCGCCAAATTACGCGACTGGGATCATGCTTGCGTGGCATATAAGTTATCCGCTTATTTTTCTTGGTCTGTGGCTCAGAAAAACGCCATGCCCCCATAGGTTCGCGGATCTGCGCATTAGCAACCGCAGAACTTTTCTCTTCTCCTAAGCGATCCCCTTGACAAAGCACCAACCCGATTACCGAATTGCCCCCATCAATCAACCTCACCCGCCGAGATTGCCAGGTAAGCATATCGGCTAGACCATGAGGATAAATATCGGCACGTTGCCCCACCGGTTGCTCCTCACATTCCCAATGAGGTAAATCGAGTTCTGGATTGGTAGCAATAATTCCAGTGGCCTGGGCTTCTTCGCTTTCTTCTCCAGGCTGTCCGATAGCAAGAGTATTAAGCATCAGAGTTGAAAACAAAGTTTCCCCCTCCACGTAAACCCCACCTTGGGCACCTACCCAACCAGTACCAATCGGATATCCTTTACCACCCTTCACCCGAGTGTCACCATCCGCGCCGGAGCGAATCCCCGCAGAATCGTATGCCTGTAAGTGGATAAGCTGGGCAGCAGCCTCGGGATAACTAATCTCTTCTAGACCCGCCCCGATACGCATGGTGATGAATGGTTCCCCGTTTGGGACGTCCGCGAGTATCTTATTTAGCTCAGAGTAGTCTCTTTTGGGGGTTTGAACCGTTGGATGCTGAAAGAAAGGCCGTTCACGATCAAATAAAAAGAAACGATCCCTCCATGCCTCAAGATACTGCTCTACCAACCCCAAGGTTTCTTTAGGATTTTCATGAGCCTGCTGCCAAGCGTATGCACCCCACCTGCCATTTGTAGCACTGGCGATATACAGCGTTCGCTGCATAATCGCCACCATAACCCTGAGTACCGCGAAACTTACGGCGTCCTGCCCAAAAGATAATCTTCGAATCTCCGGCGAACGCGAAAAACAATCACGCAGAGGAAGCATCTGATGTTTACCGTTGCGGAATGCAACCGGAACCCAGGGCTCATCAAGTAGATTAAACTTTGATTTCTCAGTCACCGTACCTCCCTTCTAGAACCAACCTTTGGTTCCCAAACAACCAAATAATCTGAATCCTGCTCGCCTACAAGACTCTTAATAAACAGTTTTACAGGAACTGTGTTGGAATTAAAAGAGAAGCCACCCGTGACACTATATATAGCTACTCGTGGTCAAAAGCGTGACCCACATACTAGCTAGAGAGCTGACAATCACCCTAGTTCGTCCCTGAGACAGGAGCTAGACCTTACCCCAAGGGCTCAAATCCGGCTCTTGCGGCCTACGCCCGAGAACGACGTCAAGCAAGCTTCGCTGCAATTAGTTGCGCCCCAAACTAGATCCCCAAAAGCATCATTGACGAGCTAGACCCTACCGGTATGCAATGCGCAAGTCTAGACTCCCCCTCAGGAAGATAAGTGACATCAAACTCTCTTCTATCAGGTCCTAGTACAAAGTTGTTTTAACCCCAAAGGCAGAGATGACTCTGCGAATCTCCTCATCCGTTAGACCCTCTGCCTTCCCCCCGCTCGCGGTATTCAAATATTCATACATAGCGCCGGTTTCCAGATATTCCACTTTGTCAACAGCCGCCAAGGGCGAGACGTCAGAACGTACCATGATTCCATGCTTTGCCCACAGCGTGATCTCATGATCGCGCAATCCCCGCAAGTTATTTTCCATCAACTCCTGGCTGCCAGGTACCATGAAATCCAGCACCTCTATACCCTGTGGAACCTGGACTATCGTTTCCGGTTCCCAGCGGAAAATCGCACGGTTATAGTCAGTGTTATTGAGCAACTCCGGGTGATGCGACAGAGCGACCAGGTAAGGTGGCTGCGCATGAACCACGGCTTGAAAATCTACCTTCCTCCTAGCTACCTGGTCATTGTGAACCGCCAGATGGGAGTTAAACTCGCTCGTGGGTTGATGATATTTCTTGTCTGGATGCGTATACCAGGTACCGGTTCTACCACCCTCATCAATCACGAAAGCTGAAACATTCACCGCCGGCATTTTTCCAATATCCCGCAACCGACACCCAGAGCCGGTCACGAAAACGGTTCTTCCGGCTAGTGCCGGAACCGCCCATGGCAAATTCTTCTTTTCTTGATGGTCGGGGAAAACAGACTCCAAATCCACGGGCCAATTTATAGATATTGATATGTTTCCCGCACTTGCTTCCACCGCGTGCATCTGGTCTAGCCGGGCGCCCGCCTGCCCCATTTGGTCAAGTAGTTCCTTAATAGTTGAATTATTTTTCATTTTATTTCTCATCTTTCTTTGCTAAAAATTCGGGCAGCTGCTTGTTGCCAATCCGTTTTCTTTCCCTCAGGGTTTAGGGTTATTGATGCTACCGATTGAGATACAACGAATCTCATCTCAGATAGCGAATCTCCTACCACGCCACTGGCTCGAGCCTGTACCAGAAGGTTCCCTAATGCCGTAGCCTCTACTGGGCCAACAGTTACTGGCAACCCGCATGCGTCAGCTGTAAGTTGACAAAGCAAGAGATTCTTCGCGCCACCGCCCACGATATTCACCGTGTCAACCGGCACATTCGCGAGTGCGGCTGCTTGATGGATTGTTCTCGCATGGGCTAATGCCAGAGATTCGTAAATGCAACGTGCGTATTCCCCTATTTCTCTAGGGCGCGGTTGATCAGTTTCATCAGCAAGCCGGTCTATACGAGCCAGCATGTCACCTGGATCCGCAAAGATGGGGTCATTAACGTCAATAATCGTGCGCATACGGGGGGCTTTTGCAGCCGCTTCATCGATCTCCGCAAAAGATAAATGTGGCTCCTTTTCGCGCCATTTTGCAACACAGCCATTAAGTATCCACATACCCATAATGTTGCGCAAGTACCTGACCGTTCCATCTACACCTAGTTCGTTAGTAAAGTTTGCTTTACGAGAGGCTTCGGTAAGCACGGGAGCTACTAACTCAAGCCCGACCAATGACCAGGTTCCGCAGGAAATATAGGCGAAATTATCAGTCTTAGCAGGAATCGCCGCGACTGCAGAGGCTGTATCATGGCTTCCTACACTTACCACATTGGTGGGCAAATCCTTACCGTTACGCAAAGGGATGACATCTGGCAAGACCGGCCCTATACATTTTCCAGATTCAATCACATCGGGTAATTTTTGAGCGATGTCCATGCCCGCCTGCTGCGTGTACAGTTGCAATATTTCCTGTGACCATCTACGCGTACAGGGATCCAATAACCCTGTGGAAGAGGCATTCGTCACTTCGGCATAAATCTTTCCAGACAACCAGTAAACAATCAGATCTGGAAGCAAAAGAATATGTCGAGCAACCTCAGTCAATCTTCGGTCATCTTCATTTTCCATACTAGCCAGCAGTTGGAAAACCGTGTTGAAGTTTATTACCTGCAATCCATTATGACGATAGAACCTTTGGGGAGAAACCTTCCCGAAAAGTTTGTCAGGAACGTTCTTTGTTCGGGAATCGCGGTAGCTATATGGCGATGTAAGTAGCTTTCCGTTGTGGCCGATTAGCCCATAGTCAACGGCCCACGAATCAATTCCTACTGATTCAATTGGCTCACTTTCTAGTACCCTCAACCCGTTATTTATTTGATTCCAGATTCGGTGTATATCCCAATATAGGCCAGCCCTTCCCCGCTCGGGTACGCGGATCGGACCATTTGTAAATCTGGTTACTTCTCTAGTATGAATCTGGTTGCCCTCGACATTTCCACTTATTATTCTTCCCGAAGAAGCACCAAGATCAATTGCAGCAAAAACAGGCATTTCTTAAAACTCCATTCATCACGTCTTGGCCCGGCGCCCGGCATGCGACCGACAAATTCGACGCCGGGCCAAAATCGTTGACTAAGCCACTTCCAGGAAACGGAAGGACATGAAATCAGCTTGTTAGGCTCCCCAACCAGCTTGTTTTCCTCCTACCCGATCCTGCCGAATCTTCTCCAGATAACCGGAAGACAGGAATGCCCGCATTGGATCAGGATCTATACCTTGCGATTCGCGAAGTTCTCTTAACAGACTCCGCACATCGGTATTAAACGCATCCATCAGTAGATCATTCGCCCCTAGCACATCTCCTTCTAACTGCTTCTTCTTTAGTTCTCCCCGGTCAACTAACAGGGCTTTGGCGGTCATTTCCTGCACATTGGTGACCGATCGAATTTCTCCGGGAATTTTTTCCTCCAAATTGTGGCATTGATCGAGCATAAAATTGACCGGTGAGTCAGCTGATAACGCCCCCGCCGCTACGATTTCGTTCATGATTCGGAACAGCTGAAATGGGTCGGCAGCTCCAACTATCAAATCATCATCAGCATAAAAGCGAGAATTAAAATCAAAAGCTCCCAACCTCCCCAAGCGTAAGAGCTGTGCCACGATGAACTCAATATTGGTTCCCGGGGCGTGATGCCCCGTATCTAGCACTACCATTGCCCTTTCACCTAGAGCCTGGCACTGCACCAGAGAAGTACCCCAATCAGGGACATCGGTATGATAAAACGCCGGTTCAAAGAACTTGTATTCCAAAACTAAGCGCATATCCGAATCCAGCTCGGCATAGATTTCTTCCAAGCAATCAGCTAATCGATCTTGCCGTTCTCGGATTGAGTCCTGCCCCGGATAATTAGTACCGTCTGCTAACCAAATCTTTAAGTCCTTAGACCCGGTCTTTCGCATAATATCGATACATTGCTTGTGATGATCGATTGCCTTCTGACGAATTTTCGGGTCAGGGTTGCAAAGCGAACCAAATTTATAGTCCTCGTCCTGGAAAACATTCGAATTAATTGTACCCAGTGTTACGCCCTTGTCTTCCGCGTATTTCCTTAGTCCATCGTAGTCATCAGTAAGATCCCAGGGGATATGCAGAGACACGCGCGACGCCGATCTCGTAAATTTGTTTACCTGGGCTGCATCCGCCACTTTCTCAAATGGGTCACGTGGCACACCATCAGTGGTAAAAACCCTAAACCGTGTGCCAGAGTTCCCAAAAGCCCACGACGGCAATTCGATATCCTGCTCCTCAAGCAGTTTCCGATTTTCTGCACTGAGGTCTTTTAGTTGTACCATTATATTTTCCTTTCCTATACGCCGGTCTAATGCTCAATACGACTAATCATTACGATCTGGTTTCATCTTTGGCAGAAACAACGCGACCGTAACGCTCAACTTCAATATCCCTTAACGGTCTACCCTGAGTTTTGGGCGCCCAAACGGTTCCTACCACTAAAGAGACAATCAAGAAGCCAATAAGAATCAATCCGTCTATCAGTAATCCGTTGTTCCATTTCAAAATGACCGGGAAGATGAGAGAAATAAGGCCAGACATGACGCGGACAGTAAAGAAAATAATTCCTTGTGCGCCGGCGCGATACGGAGCAGCAAACAACTCTGGCGCCCACACTGAGTAAAATGCCTGTGCCGAAGGGCCTGCGGAAATTCCCCAGATGATTGCATAGCCGAATGCGGTAAACGCAGAATCCGCTGGCCCAAAGATTAATATCAGCCAAGCTACGATAGCGAGAGCCGCCCCCACGAAGAAGTGAACACGGTACGGAACCCTGTCCACGAAATACATAAA
>QWCE01002262.1_pt1 | contig 24757 bp, 25 predicted proteins | sample 1972531 | NCBI WGS metagenome assembly QWCE01 (sample SAMN09866716, study PRJNA288562) | Human gut metagenome isolate term4_stool, whole genome shotgun sequencing... | reverse complement strand
TGATTAAAGAGAGCTTCGTTTTGGTGAAAGAAGTAGATAGATTTTTTGTGAACATGGCCTTCTCTAGGAAATACTGATATTAGGTATTTACGGGTCTTCCCGTTACAGAAGTAGAGTATGATAGTACTTGAAGAGGTTGCTTTCGCGAGAAAGTGATGAATTAAGGTGGTAACACGAGCTTTCGTCCTTATGGATGGAAGCTCTTTTTTTTATTCTTGTGGAGGAAAAATGATTGAAGTAAAAAACTTAGTTAAAGAATTTAAAACTGATGGAGAAAGTTTTAGAGCTTTAGATAATGTTTCTTTCAAAGTAAATAGAGGAGAGATTTATGGTGTCATTGGTTTATCTGGTGCCGGAAAGTCTACTCTTGTTAGATGTATAAACAGGTTGGAAGAGCCAAGCTCAGGGGAAATTCTTGTCGATGGTAAGTCCATTATTGGATTAGATGAAAAGGAACTTAGAGCTGCAAGAAAAGATATTGGAATGATTTTTCAGTATTTCAATTTATTTATGCAAAAAACTGTGGCAGAAAATATTGCTTATCCTCTCGAAATTTCAGGAGTGAGTAGGGAAGATATAAATAAAAGAGTCGATGAACTTTTAAAATTTATTGACTTGGAAGATAAGAAAAATTCTTATCCAGCAGAATTATCTGGTGGACAAAAACAAAGGGTAGCAATTGCAAGATCCATTGCTACAAATCCATCAATTTTACTTTCAGATGAAGGGACATCAGCTCTTGATCCTGCAAACACAAAATCAATCTTAAATCTTTTAAAGAAAATAGTTGATGAATTTGACATGACAGTAATAATGATTACTCATCAAATGGAAGTGGCAAAGGAAATTTGCGACAGAATTGCAGTTATGCAGGCAGGAAAAATAATAGAAGAAAATACTACTAAAGAGCTATTTACAAATCCAAAGACTGCAGTGACAAGATCTTTTATAAAAAATCTAGAAGATGAAGTGGAAGAAGGCTATGTAAATGGTGCTGAATATAAGGGAGATGTATTGAGATTATCTTATGCAGATGAAAATTATGACAAACCAATTCTTTCCCAATGCGTAAAAAAGTTTGAAATTGACTTTTCAATTTTGTCAGGAAATATTAATAAATTAAATGCAGCTAGTGTTGGTTATCTTACAGTTCAAATTCTTGGAAAAGATGACGAGAGAAAAAGAGCCATTGAATTTTTAAAAGAAAATAATGTAAATGTGGAGGTGCTTTGATGGACAGAGTAATTGATATAGTTTTACCAGCAATTCCACAAACTCTTGTGATGGTAATTGCATCAACAATAATTTCTCTTTTAATAGGTCTTCCATTGGGAATAATACTTACAACTACAAGACCAGGAGGACTTACAGAGTCCACAAAAGTTTATTCAATTTTAGATGGAATAATAAATATTTTAAGGTCCTTTCCCTTTGTAATCTTGATGATTGTTGTTTTTCCTTTATCAAGACTAATAGTTGGAAAGTCCTATGGAACAGCGGCAATGATAATACCTCTTTCAGTTTCGGCAGCACCCTTTGTTGCAAGATTGATGGAAGGATATTTTATTCAAGTTGATTCAGGAATAATTGAGGCAGCAAAGTCTATGGGATCATCTAAAAGAGAAATAATTTTTAAGGTCTTGATACCTGAAGCAATGCCAATGATAGTTACAGGAATAACTATGACAATTATAAATGTAATTGGTTATTCTGCCATGGCTGGTGTCATGGGCGGAGGCGGACTAGGAGACGTGGCAAATAGATATGGTTATCAAAGAAATGAACCACTAATTCTTTGGTCAGCAGTTATTGTAATAATAATTTTGGTCCAAATAGTACAATTTGTCGGTAATTTATTGACAAAGAAAATAGATAAGAGAAAGTAAAAAATAGATAAAAGAAAATTTTGTAATAAACTTATTTAAAAGTTTTATTTATAAATAGTTAATAATTTTTTTGAGGAGGATATATATGAAAAATTTTAAAAAATTATTTTTATTAGGATCAGTGGTCCTATCACTTGCCTTAACAGGATGTGGCGGTGCAAAGAAAGAAGAAGCAGAAGCTCCTGCAGATGGAGACAACAAAATTGTCATTGGTGTTTCACCTACACCTCACGGAGAAATCATTGAAGGTCTAAAGCCAGAATTTGAAAAAGAAGGACTTGATGTTGAAGTTGTAAATTTTGACGATTACATTCAACCAAATCTTCAACTTGAAGCAGGAGATCTTGATGCAAACTACTTCCAACACAAACCATATCTTGACAGTTTTGTAGAAGAAAGAAACATTGAAAACCTTGATGTTCTTGGTTATGTTCACATTGAACCAATGGCTTTATATTCTGAAAAATATAAGTCAGTTGAAGAAATCGAAGATGGTGCAGAAATTATTATTCCAAATGATCCAAGTAATGGTGCCAGAGCCTTAATTCTTCTTGAAGATGCAGGTCTTATAAAATTAAAGGACAAGACAAACCTTAATTCAACAGAAAAAGATATTGCAGAAAATCCAAAGAATTTAAAATTCACAGCAATGGATGCACCTTCAATTGCACAAGTGTATAAGGATGCAGGAGCTGCAGTTATAAATTCAAACTTTGCAATAGGACAAGGCCTTGCTCCAACTAAAGATTCAATTTTCTTAGAATCAACAGATTCACCTTATGCAAACTTAGTTGCAATTAGAAAAGAAGATGCAGAAAAAGAAAAATTCCAAAAATTCTTAAAGGTAATTAATTCTGATGCTGCAAAGAAATTAATAGAAGAAAAATTTGAAGGAGCTGTAATACCAGCTTTTGAAAAATAAAAAAGAATTTAAGAGATCCTTAGGGGTCTCTTTTTTAGTACCATAAATAGTATAAGAAAGAAAGTAATTCCTATCTTGCACTATTTTTGTATAATGAAGAAGTAGTGTGACGAGGCGCTTTTAGGGTTAAAACATCCGATTTATCCCTACTAACAATTGGACTTGTAAATGATATGTTCACAGAGAAGAATAACGAAGAGTAATAAGGCATTCGCTATATAATATAATGACAATGTATTGACTACGCACGAATTTAGTCATATAATAATCTCAAAGGAGATGATGAAATGGCTACAACAAATTTGAATATAAGAACAGATAAAGAAATAAAAGAAGCAGCAGAAAAAATCTATTCCAGTTTAGGATTAAATATGACTACTGCCATTAACATCTTTTTAAGAGCGAGTATTAGAGAAAGAGGCATTCCCTTTGAGTTAAAACTGGATGTTCCAAATGATGAAACCATACAAGCTATAGAAGAAGGAAGAATGATAGCAAAAGATAAGAGCGTCAGAGCTTACGATAATATAGATGACTTGAGGAAAGCCCTTGAAGTATAAAATAAAGTTTACTAAAAGATTTAAAAAAGACCTAAAGCAAGCTAAAAAACAAGGAAAAGATATTGAAAAGCTCTTTGATATTATCGAGAAATTAGCAGAAGATGAAACTCTTGATGAAAGATATAGAGACCATTCATTAACGGGAAATTACAAGGGGACTCGAGAATGTCATATAGAGCCAGATTTTTTATTAATATATGAAAAAAATAGAAGAGGTTTTAGTATTATCTCTAGTAAGGACTGGCTCACACTCTGAATTATTTAAGTAATAACGATGAATTTAAAAAGATAGGGCTGGAATTAAATTGTAAAAAAGAAATTATTGTTGATACTAGCAATAATTGCATTCATCACACTTATAGTATCAATATACATGTCATATAAAACAGGAAAAACAGAGTATGCATGGATAATTGGTTCTATGCTTTTTGGTATAGGGTGTGGTAGTAAATACGTCAATGAGAAAAAAATAGAAAGCTAAGGAGGAAGTTATGTGGTTAATTTTTGGAATAGATGCCATAATATTTGTACTATTAAATGTGATGACAACGATAAAAAATAAAAATGCAGAACGATATAGATTTTTGAGTTTATCTTTAACAGCTTTAACAGTATGTGCATTCTATTTTGATGGAGCTAGCCGTGTAATTAAAGAAGACTGGGGTGGTCTTATGGACATTATGCCTACAATGAGCAAAGCATTATGGGTTCTAGTTATATTGTCTATATCTGTTAACTCTGTATCTATTTTTAAAAAGAAACGATTAAATAAAAATTGATTTTAAACTAATATTGAATAATGTTTACAGCACTTACTATTTGTAGGTGCTTTTTTTATGAGAGTAAAAGAAAAAAGATTTACATTCTTTTCAAAAAGCTTTGATAATTAATTCATTAATATTTCACAAATTAATACTAAGATAAAGTCATAAAATATGTTAGGAGGAATAATAATGGATAAAAATGATAAATACAGTAAAAACCAAGGCATGGGAAAGATTATAATAATTATTGCCCTTGTTTTTTCGCTAATTGGTGGGATAATTGGTTCAGCAATTACAACTTACAAAATATTGCCACAAGCTGGGAATTCTGGAGTTAGCAATAATGATTCTAATATAACAATTTCAGCCAAGGACAATGTCACAGTTGCATCTGCCGTTGCAAAAAAAGCCATGTCTTCTGTTGTTGGTATTACAACTAAGGGAGTTCAACAATCATTCTTTGGTCAAGTTGAAGTTCAAGGTGTTGGTTCCGGTGTAATAGTTGACTCAAAGGGTTACATTCTTACAAATGCTCACGTTGTAAAATTAAACAATCAAGTTGTAAAAGATGTAACAGTAAGATTAAACAATGAAAAAGATTTGCAAGGAAAGACAATTTGGGCTGACGATATGATTGATCTTGCCATTGTAAAAATAGATACAGATGACAAATTAAATGTAGCAAGCTTAGGGGATTCTGATGCACTTTCAATAGGAGATCCTGCAATTGCAATTGGTAATCCAATATCTCTACAATTTTCTCAAACTGTAACTCAAGGTATTATATCTGGACTTGATAGATATGTAGGCGCAGTAAGTGGTGGAGGATACATGACTGGACTTATTCAAACAGATGCCTCAATCAACGGAGGAAACTCTGGTGGAGCTCTTCTAAATTCTGAAGGAGAAGTTGTTGGAATAAATACAGTTAAGGTTCAATCAGCAGAAGGTCTTGGATTTTCAATTCCAATTAACTTTATAAAGCCAATAATAAAACAAGTTATTGAAACAGGAAATTATAAGGAAATGTCCTTAGGAATGTTGACTATGAATTTAAATGTAGCTTCTCAAGTTTTAAATCAAAAGACAAGTGTTGAAAAGGGAATTTTTGTTTACAAGGTTTATGACGGATCACCTGCATCTCTTGCTGGTCTTGAAGCTGGAGATATAGTTACAAAAATTGGAAAGTATGAAGTAACTGATAACGATGCTCTTAAATCAATTTTATACAAGTATCAAGTGGGGGATAAGGCTGAAGTAAAATACATTAGAAATGGAAAAGAAATGACTACAGAAGTTTCCTTTACAGACTACTCCATAGAAAATGACAAAGAAGCTCAAAAAGATTTAAAATCACAAAATCAAGAAAGAGCCGCACAAGAACAAGAAAGAGCACGAAGACAAGAAGAATTATTTAATAGATTTAGACAAGAATTTGAATCTGAATTTTAAGTAAATTTTAAATTAAAAGAATTTTTATAAAGTAAAAGTGACACCCAATAGTGTCACTCTTGCTTTATTTTTTTGAAATTCTTTCAAGTTTATCTGCGTGAAAGGAGTTAAAATATTCTTCTAAAAGTTCGACAAATCTCTTGGCGTACTTAGTGATATACTTGTTTTTGTTTTTTATGGTGTAGATTCCAAGAGTGACTGGCTTATTTTTTGAGTAAAGAGGAAAAATATTTATATCATCATCAAATTCTTCTACCCATCTTTTTATATTCATCTGAGAAATAAAAACTGCAGCCAAAGCTTTGTTACAAATTGATAGGGCAATCCTAGAATATCCAGTTTCAATATAATCCTTGGGCCTTACACCAGCTTCTTTAAAACTTTGATTAATTAGACTTCTAATTCTATTGTCTTGAGTATAAAGGAGGAAGGGTACTTCTTTAAAATCTTTAAGGTCCAATTTATTTAGAGATTTTTCTTTTAAAGTCTCTAAATCCTCAATATATTTTACAAGTAATCTGTCACTTACGCAGAGATATAATTTTTCATCTAAGAGCAGGCGAGATTTAAGATTTTCATTTTGGTAATTTTCATCAATACTTATTGCCACATCTAATTTATTTTCTAGACACATTTCCTCAAGCTCTTGAGATTGTTTTTCGTGAAGGACTAGTCCCACCTTGGGAAATTCCTCTGTAAATTTTTCTATAATAGATGGAATAAACATGTCAGCGCGAGGGGAAGAAGCTCCAATAACAAGTTTTCCAGTTTCTTCACTTTCCAGATCACGAATTTTATTTATCATGTCAGACTCATTGGTAAGAAGTCTTTCTGCATAAGCGAGATACTCTTCTCCAATAGGTGTTAACATCAACTTAGGTTTTCTGAAGAAGAATTTTGTTCCATAATATTCTTCCAATCTTTTTATATGGTTTGAAAGAGTTTGTTGTGAAATATATAATTTTTCTCCAGTTTCATTCATATTTAGTGTCTTTGCAAGTTCTGTAAAGTAGTAAATGCTTTCGAAATTCATATTTCCTCCAATCAAAAATATTTTGTTATTCGTACAAATTTTTATTAATTTATTTTGTCATTATTTTATTATATACTATATCTAAGCTAATTGTGAAATAAATATTAAGAATCCCTTATAGTTTACCAGCTTTTTCCTTAATATCACAATTACCGGAATCCCCTTGCACCCACCTCCTTGGGTGCATTTTTAATTCAAAAAATAGTGTGAGAAAGAAAAGATTCTTATCTTACACTATTTTTTTGTTGAGAAATTTAAAATTTTGAAATAAAAGTGATAATTTTTATCAAAAACCCTTTACAAATATAAAATCATATACTATAATAAAGATAGTTAATGATAGTAAATGTCATTTAACAAAAATACTTTTGATTTTGGGAACCCCATAACTCCTAAGATTAATAATAAAATTATACCAATCTTCACTCTGAAAAGAGAAATTAAGGCTGCTTAGGCAGTCTTTTTTTGTTGGACTTTTAATTTAAAACTTGTTAAGAATTCTAAGTGAAAAATGTTTAATGTTTAATCTAATTGAATTGAAAAAATTTTTACATATAATAAATAAATATCTTTGAAAAGCATCTTAAAAAATAAATTAAAAATAAGATGATATAAAGATAAATTAGCTGAAAAATGAAATTTTAAAAATGATTGGTCTTAGATAAATTAAAATAAATACTTAAAAAAATATTTACCAAAAGTTTACAAAAACTCCCCAAAATTTACAGAATATTATATAATTGAAAATTAGAAGGTGATGTTATGTTTAATAAAGATGAATATAAGGAAGTTAGATCTTTTGATTTTTCTGATATATTGATTCATGCTCTTTTTGGTCTTTTAATAACTTTTGCTATGTTATTACTTGCTCCAGGAGATGCTGAAATTTTAGATAAGATTATAAGAAGTCCTCTAGTTATACTTTTAAATTTTATTCCAATTTTTTTATTGGGGATTTTGCTCCAAGGGATTTTTGGGAGAAGAAGTCTCAGTCTTATAATTAATTCAATTTTTTATCTTGTGATTTTCACAGTTAATAGGACAAAGGTCATTTACAGAAATGCACCTCTTAGGGTTTCAGATTTAAGACTCGCACTTGAAGCTTTAAATATGTCAAAAAATTCCTTTGCACCAGATATATATGGTCTTGTAGTTTGTATTATAGGAATTATTTTTTTGATTTTACTTGCCCTAATTTTTAAAAGTGAAAAATTAAAAATAAAGGACAGATTAATAGCTATTGTAACTGTTATTGTTTCTTCTCTTCTTTTGTTTAATTTTGTCTACACAAAAGATTCTCTTTACTATAAGCTTCCTCTAAAGGGAAATTCTTTTAATTTAATTGACCAATTTAATTCTAAGGGGTTTAATTACACTTTTTTATTTTACTTAGAAAAGTCTTTTGTTAAAGCACCAGAAGGCTACAGTGAAAGGGAAATAAAAGAAAGAGACGTTTTGGATCAAAGTGAAAATATTGAAGCTATAAAAAATATGGAAAGGCCAAATATAATTTGGATAATGGGAGAAGCTTTTACAGATTTATCCCAAGATCCACACTTTACTTTTGCTCCAGAAAATGATCCAAACAAAAATTTAAAAATTCTTCAAGCAAATTCTGTCATGCAGGGAAGGATTGTTACTCCTTCTTTTGGAGGAGGAACAGGAGATACTGAATTTGACGTCTTGACAGGAACTTTGACAATTAACTGTGCACCTGATGAAAGTTTTGCCTTTAATGCAATAAAAAGAGATGTTGGTTCAATGCCAAATCTTCTAAAATCAATAGGTTATAAAACTATGGCATTTCATCCTGGTTATGCTTGGTTTTATGGGAGACAAAATGTTTATCCAAAACTTGGACTTGATGATAATTTCTTTTTAGAAGATATTGAAAATCCAATTAATAAAGGTGATTATTTGTCAGAGGAACAGTTTACAGAAATTTATATAAACAGATTTTTGGAAGCAATAAAAAATTCTGATGAGCCAGTTTTTTCTTATGCTGTCGATATTCAAAATCACGGACCTTATTTTTATGATAAATATGGAGAAAATCTTCCTTATGAGTGCAGTGTGAATTTATCAGAAGAAGCTGCAAATAATTTTGGTTCTTATTTCTTGGGAGTAAAAGATATGGACAATATGTTGGGCGAAGTCTACAAGATGATGAATGAAATTGATGAGCCAACTATTATGGTCTTTTATGGTGACCATTTGCCAGGACTTGGAAGTGATCCTTCTGCTTATGATGAAATAGGAATTAAGCTTTCTCATGAAAATCTTGAAAAGGAAATAGAATTTTATTCAACTCCTTATGTGATTCTTACAAACGAAAAGGGCAGAGCACTTATGAATAGGGACAATGTTGAAGTAAGAGATGGAAATGCTGTTTCTGCCAACTATCTTTCATCTATGGTATTGGATATGTTAAACTACAATAAAGTGGATAATTTCTTTATTTACAATTCAGAAGTTAGAAAAAGACTTCCAATTATATCGAGAAACTTTGTCTTTGATGGAGTAAACACTTATCCGAGAAATGATGCCAAGGGTAATACTAAAGCTTATTATGATGATTATAGGAGATATGAATATTACAGAATTAACGAGTAGGTGAATTATGGAAAATATTTTAAAAATTGTTGAAGAAATCTCAGGGGATTTGGACTCACTAAGAAAATTTATTTATGACAATCCAGAAATTGGATTTGAAGAATATAAGTCCTCAAAAGCTCACATAGACTTATTAAAAAAATATGGATTTGAGATAGAGTGTCCTTATCTTGGATGTGAAACTTCTTTTAAGGCAGTTTATGATTCAAAAAAATCGGGAAGGACAATATCTTATCTTGCAGAATATGATGCTCTTCCTGGCATTGGACATGGTTGTGGACACAATGTTTTAGGTGCTACTGCAAGTGGTGCTGGGATTGTTTTGTCAAAAATAATTGATGAAATAGGTGGAAAAGTAATTGTCTTTGGAACTGCTGCAGAAGAAGTTGGTGGAACAAAGATTGAACTTGCAAGATCAAAGGAACTCGAAGATGTAGATGTTGCTATTGAAATGCATCCAGGGGATAAAAATGCTTTAACTCCAAATTCTCTTGCCCTTGCAACTAGAAGATTTGAATTTTTTGGAAAAACAGCTCATGCATCAGATTCACCTCACGAAGGTATAAATGCACTTGATGCTCAAATAATTTTATTTTCTGCCATAAATGCCCTAAGACAAGAAACAAAAGATGGCTCAAGAATTCATGGGATAATAAAAGATGGCGGAAAAGCTGCAAATGTAATTCCTGATTACACTGATTCAAGATTTTATGCAAGAAGTCCTGAAAAGAAATACCTTTTGGAAATTTTAGAAAAAATTGAAAACTGTGCAAAGGGAGCCGCTCTTGCAACAGGATGCCAAGTAAAAATTTCTGAATATGAAAAGGGAAATGACAATACTGTTAGAAATATTGCTTTCAACGAAGTTTTAAAAGAAAAAATGGAAAAATATTTTGATGAAGAAATTAAAGATATAGAATTAAATTCTGGTTCAACTGATGCGGGAGATATTTCTCACGAAGTGCCAACTCTTCATGGTTACTTTAAAATAGCAGAAGAAGGGACACCATCACACACTGTAGAATTTAGAGATGCAACTATGACAGACTATGCTTTTAATCAAATGAAAAAAACTATTGCTGCAATAGTTGAAGTTGGAATAGAAATTTTAGAAAATGACGAAGCATATGAAAAAATATGTAAAGAATTTAAAGAAAGTGTAAAAAGTGGTAAAATTATACCCCACAAATAATTAAATAAGGATTAGCTATTAAAAAACGCCTCTCTTCTTGGTATAATATTAAGGATAGAGGTGTTTTTTTTGAAAACAGACATAATTAAATTTAAAGGTAATGGAAAAGATAAGATCTATCTTAAAAAAATAAGCGAGACTTTAAAAGATGGAGGTCTTGTTGTCCTACCCACAGAAACAGTTTATGGACTTGGTGGCAATGGACTAAATAAGAGGACTTGTAAAAAAATATATGAAGCAAAGGGAAGACCTAGTGACAATCCCTTAATTCTTCACATTGCAGAAAATTCTCAACTTGATAACTTGGTTGCAGAAATTCCTGAAGTTGCAAAAAAATGTATTGAAAAGTTTTGGCCAGGACCACTTACAATTATTTTCAAGAGATCAGATATTATACCAGATGAAGCTACAGGTGGGCTTGATACAGTTGCTATAAGAGAGCCAAACAATAAAATTGCCCACGATATTTTAAAAGCTGTGGACTTTCCTGTGGCAGCTCCTTCAGCTAATTTATCTGGCAGACCTTCTCCAACAAAGGTTGAACATGTAATAGAAGACCTTGATGGAAGAGTTGATATAATAGTAGATGGTGGTCACTCTGTAGTTGGAATTGAATCCACAGTTTTAGATGTTACGGTAGATCCACCAATGATTTTAAGGCCAGGCAAGATAACACTTGAAGATCTTAGAGAAGTTGATGAAAATATAACTATTGACACAGCGACAATTGATTCAAAAAGTGAAAAAGTGCCTAAGTCCCCAGGACAAAAATATAGACACTATGCTCCCAAGGCAGATGCAATTTGTTTTGGAGGAAGCCTTGATAAACTTGTAAATGAAATCAAGAAAAATATTGATGAAAATAAGGGCAAAAAAATTGCAGTTCTTGCAACTGAAGAAACTTTTGATGAATATAAGGATAAAGACATCAAATTACTTATTAATCTTGGATCAAGAGAACATCTTGAGGAAGTTGCAACAAATTTATTTGACGCTCTTAGAAGATGTGATGAAGAAGAAGTGGACATAATCTTTGCAGAAGGTTTTGAACTAAGGGGAATGGGTCTTAGTATTATGAACAGACTCTTGAAGGCTTGCGGTGGCAAAGTCGTCATGAGAATTTAGGAGGAAATATGAAAATAGCAATTGGATCTGACCACGCAGGTTTTTATTTAAAAAAAGATTTAATAGAATATTTAGAAGAAAAAAATATAGAAGTAAAGGATATGGGACCCTTTGATGATTCTAGAGTAGATTATCCTGACTTTGGTCACGCAGTTGGTCATGCAGTAATAGATGATGATTTAGATTTTGGAATTGTTATTTGCGGTTCTGGAATAGGAATTTCTATTTCTGCTAATAAAGTTAAAGGAATAAGAGCAGCTCTTTGCTCTGAACCTTATTCTGCAAGACTTGCAAGACGCCACAATGATGCCAATGTACTGGCAATGGGTGCAAGACTTATAGGTCATGATATGGCAATAGAAATAGTAGAAGCCTTCTTAGATGAAGAATTTGAAGGTGGAAGACACATTAATAGAGTAAATAAAATCGAGGAGGACTAAGATGGGACTAACTATAATAAAACACCCCCTAATTGATCACAAGATGACAATACTAAGAAGAAAAGAAACTAGCTCCATGGAATTTAGACAAATTGTCACTGAAATTGCAACTCTAATGGGTTATGAAGTTACAAGAGATTTGGAAACTGAAGAAATTGAAATAGAAACACCTATTGGGAAAACTACTGGAAGAGTTATTTCTGGAAAGAAAATAGGAATTGTTCCAATTTTAAGAGCAGGTCTTGGCATGGTAGAAGGTTTACTTACAATTGTTCCAGCAGCAAGAGTTGGACACATAGGAATGTATCGTGATCCAGAAACTCACAAGCCAGTTACTTATTATTCAAAATTACCTAAAGATGTAGCATCAAGACAGATGATAATAGTAGATCCAATGCTTGCAACTGGTGGATCACTAATTGAAGCTATAGATGAACTAAAGAGAAATGGTGCAACTAATATTAAGGCAATAAATCTTTTGGCAGCACCAGAAGGAGTTAAGGCAGTACAAGAAGCTCACCCAGATGTAGAAATTTATCTTGCGGCTCTTGATGAAAAATTAAATGATGACAAATATATTGTACCTGGACTAGGTGATGCAGGAGACAGATTATTTGGAACGAAGTAAGAGGTTAATATGTATAAATATTTAGTACCCTTTTTAGCGGCTTTTGTGATGACATTTTTGCAAATGCCCTTTACTATAAAGTTCGCTAAAAAGAAGGGTTTTTTAGATGTGCCAAAGGACAATAGGCGTGTCCACAAAAAGCCTATACCAGTGGGTGGTGGCATTGCCATGGTAATATCTGTGTCTATACTTATGCTTTTCTTTTTACCAATTAATAAGGGACTTGTAATGACAATTATAGCGTCCCTAATCATTGCCATATCTGGACTTTATGATGACAAAAAAGGTCTAAGTCCAAAACTAAAATTTATTTTTCAAATTTTAGCAGCAGTGATTTTAATAATTGCTGGAATGAAAATCGAATTTGTCACAAATCCTTTTGACTCAAATGATGCCCTACTTATTTTAAATATGCTATCTATACCAGTAACTATATTTTGGGTGTGTGGTATTACAAACACAATAAATCTAATTGATGGTCTTGATGGATTGGCATCAGGAGTTTCTATGATATGTGCCATTTCAATGTTTTTTATAACTTATAATATGGGAAGATATGACGTCAGTCTTGTCTGTGCACTAGTAGCAGGAGCTTGCCTTGGATTTTTACCTTTTAACTTTAATCCAGCAAAAATCTTTATGGGAGATACTGGAGCTCTTTACCTTGGTTTTATGCTTTCATATATAAGCATATCTGGCTTTTTAAAACAAGCTGCTATACTTATGATATTCGTGCCAGTATTAATTCTTGGAGTGCCAGTATTTGACACAGCCTTTGCTATGGTGAGAAGAAAATTATCCGGAAAGTCCATGGTTGAAGCAGACAAAGGTCATCTTCACCACAGACTATTAAAAATGGGATTAAATCAAAGACAGACAGTTGTAATTCTCTATTCTATATCTGCAATATTTGGATTACTTGCAAATTTAATTTCAAAATTCCACTCATCTATTGCCCTTGTGATTTCTATTGGAGTAATAGTCCTTATATTGGCAACAGGAGTGGCAGCAGGAATGTTAAAAAATAAGGAGGAATAAATTGAAGGTATTATTTGTATTTGGTACAAGACCTGAGGGCATAAAAATGGCACCTATTATAAAAGAAGTTCAAAAAAGAGATAAATTTGAATGCTATACTTGTGTCACAGGTCAACACAGGGAAATGTTGGATCAAGTGCTAGAAATTTTTGATATAAAACCAGACTATGATTTAAATATTTTTAAAAAGGGACAAACTTTAACAGATGTAACTACAAAGACCCTTCTTGGTCTTGAAGAAATTTTAGATGAATTAAAACCAGACATACTACTAGTTCAAGGAGATACAACAACAGTATTTGCTGCAGCCTTAGCTGCTTTTTATAAAAAAATAAAAATTGGACATGTAGAAGCAGGACTTAGATCAGGTAACTTGTATTCGCCTTATCCAGAAGAGGCAAATAGAAAGCTCACTGGTGTAATTTCCAACTATCATTTCGCACCAACAGAGTCAAATAAAAAAAATCTTTTAGAAGAAGGTTATGATGAAAAAAATATTTTCATAACTGGAAATACTGTAATTGATGCACTGAAGTATTCAGTTAAAGAAGATTTTGTATTTGACGATGAAATTTTGAACAATTTAGATTATAATAGAGATGTAGTGTTACTTACTGCACATAGGAGAGAAAATTGGGGCAAGCCAATGGAAGATATTTTCAGTGCTATAAGACGAGTAGTTATGGAAAGGAAAAATCTTGAAATTGTCTTCCCAAGACATTTAAATCCTATAGTAAGGGAAGCTGCTGAAAAGTATTTCGCTGATTTAGACAGAGTTCATTTAATTGAGCCTCTTTCTTACCTTCCTTTTTCAAATCTAATGGCAAGAGTAAAATTTGTCGTTACAGACTCAGGAGGAGTTCAGGAAGAAGCACCTGCTCTTGGCAAACCTGTTCTTGTTCTTAGAAATGAAACAGAAAGAATGGAAGGAGTAGAGGCTAATACAGCAAAACTTGTGGGTACCAATTCACAAGATGTTTATGAAAGTATAGTTAGCTTATTAGATAATAAGGACCTATATGATAAAATGGCAAAGGCTGTAAATCCTTATGGAGATGGACACGCAGCTGAAAAAATTGTGGACGTACTCGAAGAAATGATTTAATTTTAGGATATTAAATCTGTTTAACTTGGGTAAAAATAAATTAGCAAGTCTTTTAAGCAAAAGTTGAAAATATTTAAAAATAATATTTTGACTCAAACAACTTGTACAAATCAAAGGGAGAAATTGTGTTAAACTCGTGGTTTTATGCCACAAGGCACTATTAAGGAGGAAAAAATGGAAGATAGAATTGTTATAGCATCAGCTGCAAGAACAGCTGTAGGTGACTTCGGTGGTCAATTTAAAACTGTTCCAGCAGTAGAACTTGGAGTAGTAGCAGTTAAAGAAGCTCTTAAAAGAGCAAATGTAAAACCAGATATGGTAGACGAAGCTTACATTGGTAATGTTCTTCAAGCAGCACAAGGACAAAACGTTGCAAGACAAGTTGTTCTTGGAGCAGGAATTGATATAAAAACTCCAGCTGTTACTATTAACGTTGTATGTGGATCAGGTCTTCGCGCAGTAAGTTTAGCAGCTCAAGTTATTAAAGCAGGAGATGCTGAAATCGTACTTGCTGGTGGTACTGAATCAATGTCAATGGCACCATATGCTCTTACTAACGAAAGATGGGGAGCAAGAATGGGCGACAAAAAAGTTGTTGACACAATGATTAAAGACGGTCTTTGGGACGCTTTCAACGACTACCACATGGGTATTACAGCTGAAAATGTTGCTGAAAAATACGGAATTACAAGAGAAATGCAAGATGAACTTGCAGCTAGATCTCAAAACAACGCTGAAAAAGCAAGAAACGAAGGAAGATTTAAAGACGAAATCGTACCTGTAGAAGTTAAAGACAGAAAAGGTAATGTTACAGTAGTTGACACTGATGAACACATTAGAGAAGGTGTAACTGCAGAAGGTCTTGCTAAACTTAAACCAGCTTTCAAAAAAGATGGTGGTACAGTAACAGCAGGTAACGCATCTGGAATTAACGACGGGGCAGCTATGCTTGTACTAATGAAAGAATCTAAAGCTAAAGAACTTGGAGTAGAACCTCTAGCATACATTATTTCTTATGCAACAGCAGGTGTTGATCCTAAGATCATGGGTACTGGACCTATTCCTTCTTCTACAAAAGCTCTTGAACTTGCAGGACTTAAGGCAGAAGATCTTGATTTAATTGAAGCTAACGAAGCTTTCGCAGCTCAAGCTTGTGCAGTTAATAAAGAAATGGGCTTTGACATAGAAAAAGTTAACGTAAATGGTGGAGCAATTGCTATTGGTCACCCTATTGGAGCAAGTGGAGCTAGAATCTTAACTACTCTATTATTTGAAATGCAAAAGAGAGATGCTAAGAAAGGTCTTGCTACACTTTGTATAGGTGGAGGAATGGGAACTGCTCTTATCGTAGGAAGGGACTAATTTAGAATGGATTACAAATTTCTAAAAATAGAAGAAAAACCTAATGGAGTAATTCTTTTAACATTAAGTAGAGAAAAGAGCTTAAATGCTCTTAACTCTGCTTTATTAAAAGAACTTCACCACTTCTTTTCAAATGTTTGTGATGAAGTTAGATGTATCATAATAACAGGAGCAGGAAAATCCTTTGTAGCAGGTGCTGACATTGGAGAAATGGCAAACTTTACAGCAAGTGAAGCTTATGACTTCGCAAAACTTGGAATGGATACATTCATGGAAATCGAAAAATGCAGAGTTCCAGTAATTGCAGCTGTAAATGGATTCGCCCTAGGTGGTGGATGCGAAATCTCTATCGCTTGCGATATTAGAATTGCATCAACTAAGGCAAAATTTGGTCAACCAGAAGTTGGTCTAGGAATCACACCAGGATTTGGTGGAACTCAAAGACTTTCAAGATTAGTTGGTCCAGGTTATGCAAAGGAACTTATCTATACAACAGAAATGATTGATGCTGACAAAGCTTACCAAATTGGACTTGTAAATCATGTTTACGAACCAGAAGAACTATTAGATAAGGCTGTTGAAATGGCAAATAAAATTGCATCACACGCTCCTAAAGCTGTTGAATATGCTAAGCAATCTATTATCAATGGATCACAAACTGACATTGATACAGCAATGCAAATTGAAAAAACTCACTTTGGCCTATGTTTTGCAACTAATGACCAAAAAGAAGGCATGGATGCATTCTTAAATAAGAGAAAAACTGAATTTAAAGGGGAATAAAAGGGAGATAATTATGAAAATAGCAGTAATTGGATCAGGTACTATGGGAGCTGGAATTGCTCAAGTACTTGCAACTCATCACGAAGTAATTGTTAGAGACATTGCACCAGAAGCATTAGAAAATGCAAAAAATAAAATAACTAAAGGTTATGAAAAAAATGTTTCTAAAGAAAGAATGACTAAAGAAGAAATGGATAAGGCTCTTGAAAACCTAAAATACTCAAGTGATATTGAAGATGTAGTAGATTGTGACCTTATCATTGAAGCAGCAACTGAAAATCCAAAAATTAAAAAAGCTATATTTACAGAATTATGTGAAAAGTGCGAAGAAAAAACTGTTCTTGCATCAAACACTTCATCTCTTTCAATAACTGACATTGGAGCAGCTACACAAAGACCTGAAAAAGTAATTGGCATGCACTTCTTCAACCCAGTTCCAGCAATGAAATTAGTTGAAGTAATTTCTGGAAAGAAAACTGATCCTAAAGTTAAGGATATGATTATTGAACTTTCTAAAGAAATTGGAAAGACTCCAGTTGAAGTTGATGAAGCTCCTGGTTTCGTTGTAAATAGAATTTTAATTCCTATGATAAACGAAGCAATTGGAATTTACGCAGAGGGCATTGCATCTGTTGAAGATATTGACACAGCAATGCAACTTGGTGCAAACCACCCAATGGGACCTTTAGCTCTTGGAGACTTAGTAGGACTTGACGTTGTTCTAGCAATTATGGAAGTTCTATACAACGAATTTGGCGATCCTAAATATAGACCACACACACTTCTTAAGAAGATGGTTAGAGCAGGTCTACTTGGAAGAAAAACTGGAGAAGGATTCTACAAATATTAATAAGAGATTTTTAAAGAAGGCTTAGGCCTTCTTTTTTTATGCTAATTTATAAGAAAAAATTTATATATTTTATGAATTAATTTTGGATTTAAATAATTTAATTTTTGGAATAAGGGGAAAAGTTAACTTATTTTATTCTAATTTCTTTATAAAGTAAGTTTAAAATATTAAAAAATATTAATAAATCAAAGAAATAATTAATTTATTCAAAGAATTTGTCGTAAAAGCTTTAAAAATCTCTTTATTTATAGTAAAATGTAATTAAATTGAACGTTGTTCAGAAAATATTTTGCTTAGAAATATGGGAGGTTAATTGATGAATACAAATTATAAAGAAGATGTTTTAAGCAGAGAAAAAGATACTAGTAAGCAAAAAACATTTGTAGAAAAGAATAAAGAAAAACTTTTTTCTGGAGCTCTCAACTTAGCCTACAAGAGAATAAAAAAAGACCCTCAAAAGGGCATGCTTGAGGTAGTTAATGTTTTTGATCAATTCTTAATGCCTGAATCTAGCGATGAAAACAGTGCTAAGGTGGCTCTTGAAAGAGTTAGAGATGAATTAAAAGATGAAAACTCTAAGTGGGTTTCCTTTGGAAGTGATATAGTAAATGAAATTGACGAAAATATTGTCAAAACTTCTGTAAAAAATATTGGATACAATGCTGCCTATATTGGAAATGCCATGAGAAATAAATTGCAAAAGGAATACAACTGCAATATTCCTTGGACAATTTTATTTGACCCAACTTCTGCCTGCAACTTAAAATGTACTGGATGCTGGGCTGCTGAATATGGTCACAAGAACAATTTGACTTATGATGAAATGGCAAGCATTGTAAGACAAGGGAATGAACTTGGAACTTATTTCTTTATTTTAACAGGTGGAGAACCTCTTGTTAGAAAAGATGATGTTATAAAACTTGCAAAAGAATTTAATGATTCTGCTTTTCACGTTTTTACAAATGGAACTTTAATTGATGAAGAATTTTGTAAAGAAGTAAAAGAAGCTGGAAATATTTCTTTCGCCCTAAGTATAGAAGGTACAGAAGAGTCAACAGACTTTAGAAGAGGAGAAGGTGTTTTCCAAAAGGTTATGAAGGCAATGGACCTTATGAAAGAAAATAAACTTCTTTATGGTGCGTCTATTTGCTACACAAGTAAGAACTATAAATATGTAACTGATGATGATTTTATAAAGATGCTTGTGGATCACGGATGTAAACTTGCATGGTATTTCCACTACATGCCTGTAGGAAAGGGAGCAGATACTAGTCTACTTCTTGATCCAGATCAAAGGGAATATGTCTATCACAAGGTTAGAGAAATAAGATCAGCTGAATATCCTCAAAATATTTTTACAATAGATTTCCAAAATGATGGAGAATTTATCAACGGTTGTATAGCTGGTGGAAAGAATTATTTCCACATTAACTCTCTTGGAGATATGGAACCTTGCGTATTTATTCACTATTCTGATTCAAATATTAGAGAAAAAACTATTAAAGAATGTCTAATGAGTCCACTATTTATGGGATTCCACGACAATCAACCATTTAATAAGAACCTTTTAAAACCATGTCCAATGCTTGAAAATCCTGGAAGACTTACTAAGATAGTAAATGACTCTGGAGCAAAAAACACTGATATGATTGAACCAGAAAGTGCAGAAGATTTACAAGAAAAGACAACTCCTTATGCAATGAATTGGAACAAAAAGGCAAATGAACTTTGGAAGGCTTCAAGGGAAAAAGCTAAATCTTTTAAATAAAATATGATTTAAAATATAAATTAAGATAAAAAAATTGGAGGACGTTGAAGTCCTCCTTTTTTGTTAGGGTTTTTGATAAATTATTTTAAATATTGTACATATTTATAATAATATTTTTAATTTAATTATATTTTTAATAAATTATTTTATAAGATTTCTAAAAGTTCTTTAATGGAATCAATCTTGTAATTTGCATCTTTTCCTTCACATTCATCTCCAAATCCATAAGTGCAGAAAATGCTTTTTAAGTTATTATTTTTGGCAGCAAGCATGTCGTGATGTCTGTCGCCTACAAAGATGATTTCTTCTCTTAGATTTTTTCTTTCTTTTTTTATGATTTCGTCTTTAGGAATGTAGTCATAACTCTCAGCAGCATAATAATTTTTAAAATATTTTTTTATCTTGTAGACATCAAGAGCTTTTTCAAGATAGGATTCACGGCAGTTGGATAGTATATACAAATCATAGTTTTGATAAAGTTCTTCTAAAACTTCTACTGTGCCTCTATAAAGTTCTCCAATTCCTTTTTTAATATTTTCATCCATCATTTTTCCAACATGAGCCATAACTTCTTCTTTAAAGTCTTTATCAGCATCCTTTGCCAAAAGATCATATGCGAAAGTTGGTTTTTCACCTAAAAACTTTGATACGTTTTCTTCAGATAGTTCAAAGTCCTTTGCAAAGCCATGTTCTCTTAAAATTTTAATGCCAGAAGAAAAAGCAGGATAGTAAATTTTTATGGTGTTGTGGAGAGTTCCATCAAAATCAAAAATTATGCTTTTGACATTTTTAAATTCTTCTTTTATAGAATTTTTATCCACGAATTTCACCTAGAAGATTTGCCATTTCAATAGCAGCTGTGGCAGCATCAAAGCCCTTGTTACCAGCCTTTGTTCCTGCTCTTTCAATAGCTTGTTCAATATTTTCTGTTGTAATAACACCAAAGATAATTGGTACACCAGTTTCAAGTGAAGATGAAGCTATTCCCTTTGCAACTTCTGCTGATACAAGTTCGTAGTGACTTGTTGCTCCTCTTATAACTGCTCCAAGAGCAATTACTGCGTCGTATTTTTTTGTCAAGGCAAGAGATTTTGCAGCTAGTGGAATTTCAAAAGATCCTGGAACCCAAATCACTTCGATTTCATCTTCTTTTACTCCATGTCTTTTAAGTCCATCTAGACATCCATCTAATAATTTTGAAACAATAAATTCATTAAATCTTGCCAAAACTATTGCATATTTTTTTCCTTGAGATTGTAAATTTGCACTGTAAATTTTCATATTTCCTCCAATTTATTTATTATTTTTTATTTTACTTAGTAAATTCTGATAGGATGTGATTCATCTTTTCTGCTTTAGTTCTCAAATAAAATTCGTCATGTTTAGTTGAGTGAATTTCTATTGGAACTCTTTCTTTTATAATCATTCCAAATTCTTGCAAAGAATAAACTTTGTCAGGGTTATTTGTTAGAAGTCTTAATTCTTTAACTCCAAGGTCTTGCAAGATTTGTGCTCCAGTTGAATAGTCTCTGGCATCTTCTGGGAATCCCAAAGCTAAATTTGCTTCCACTGTATCCATGCCTTGATCTTGTAGAGCATAAGCCTTGATTTTATTTACAAGACCAATGCCACGACCTTCTTGACGCATATAGAGTAAAATTCCTCTTCCTTCTTTGTCAATTTGACTCATGGCAAGGTGAAGTTGATTTCCACAATCGCATCTTGATGAACCAAAACAATCACCAGTTAAACATTCAGAGTGAACTCTTGTTAAGACATCCATTCCATCTCCAATATCACCTTTTACAAGGGCAATGTGATGTTCACCAGTAACCTTATCAATATAGGCATGAGCTCTAAAATCTCCAAACTTTGTAGGAAGTTTTGCTTCTGCAACTTTTTCTATAATTTTTTCATGTCTTTTTCTGTAAAGTAAAAGTTCTTCAGTGGTTGTTATTTTCATGTCCAATTTTTTTGCAAGTTTAAAAAGATCTTCTCCACGCATCATGTGTCCATCATCTTGCATAATTTCACAACAGAGTCCAACTTCTTTTAAACCAGCAATTTTTAAAAGGTCAACAGTTGCTTCAGTGTGTCCTCTTCTCACAAATATTCCATCTTTTTTTGCCACAAGGGGAAACATGTGACCAGGTCTTCTAAAATCTTCTGGCTTTGCATCATCTTCTGTAAGCTTATTTGCAGTTAAAGCTCTTTCCCAAGCTGAAATACCAGTAGTAGTTTCTATGTGGTCAACGGAAACTGTGAAGGCAGTTTCGTGGTTATCAGTGTTATCTGCTACCATTTGATTTAATTTTAATTTTTCTGCATATTCCTTTGACATTGGCATACAAATGAGTCCTTTTGCAAGAGAAGCCATGGTATTTAAACTTTCTCCTGTGGCAAATTCTGCAGCTTGAATCATATCGCCTTCATTTTCTCTGTCAGGCTCATCAGTTACTATAACAATTTCACCCTTTTTAAGTGCATCAACAACTTCTTCAATTGAATTTATTTTCATTCTCTTCTCCTATACCTTAAAAACCATTTTCTAATAAAAAACTTTTGCTTATTTTACTTTCTTCTTTTGTATTTATAAAATTGTAAACATAACGACCAATAATATCTGTTTCAATATTTATCTTATCTCCAACTTTTTTGTTTATGAGATTTGTATCTCTTATAGTGGTTGGAATTATTGAAACTTCAAAATAATTTGTCCCAAGTTTTGAAACAGTAAGACTTATGCCGTCAAGGGCAATGGAACCCTTTGGAGCAATGTACTTAAAATTATCAGAATCAAATTTTATCCTGTAGACAATTTCGTTTCCATGATTTAAGATGGAAATAATTTCGCCAAGCCCATCAACATGGCCCTGAACTATATGACCATCAAGTCTTTTTAGGGGACTTAAAGCTCTTTCTAGATTTAATTTTTCTCCTCTTTTTAAATTTTTAAAAGTAGTAGAATTAATTGTTTCTACCATAACATCAGCCTTATAAAAATCTTCTCCAAGTTCTGTAACAGTTAAGCAAACTCCATTTGTCGCAATTGAGTCGCCAATTTTAGTTCCTTCCAAAACTTTTTTGCATGAAACCTTAAGAGAATAGAGGTCACTATCTTTTTTTATGTCTATTAAATGTCCAATTTCTTCGATTATTCCAGTGAAAATTTTAATCACACCTTCCAGTGACTATTATGTCGTCAAATAATTTTTCGCAGGTCATATCTTTTATTTTTATTGAATCCTTTAAATCTTTTATTTCAAGATCTCCTATGGCAGAAAATCCCTTAGATCCAAGAAGGATTGGAGCAATGAAAAAATAAAATTTATCAACTAAATTATTTTTTAACATTTCTGCATTTAAAGTTCTTCCACCTTCAAGAAGGATAGAAGATATGTCGTAGTCTTTTAATTTTTCCATAAGATCTATTAAATCAACCTTATTTTCTTTTTCCTCACATATTAAAACTTCAACATTTTTCATTTCTTTTAGCTTTTCTAATTTTTCTTTGTCGCAATTTTCTGTAGTTGCAAGAATAGCAATAGAATCTAAATCGTCTCTTAATACTTTGGCATCAAGGGGGATTCTAAGTTTTGAATCTGTTATTATCCTAATGGGATTATTTCTATATTTTCCATGGCGAACATTAAGGCTTGGATCATCAGATAAAACTGTTCCAATTCCCACCATTATTGCATCAAGTTGTCCTCTTAGTTCGTGAGATTGAGCTCTTGAAAATTCTGATGTAATCCATTTTGATTCGCCACTTTCTGTTGCAATTTTACCATCAAGGGACATGCCAGCTTTTAGAACTACAAAGGGTCTATTATTTTTTAAGTAAGTAAAAAATCTTTCATTTAGATTTAAACATTCTTCTTCTAAAAGACCTTCTGTTACAGAAATTCCTGCGTCTTCTAGAATCTTCACTCCTCTGCCAGAAACTTTAGGGAAGGGATCGAGAGTTCCAATAACAACTCTTTTTATTCCTTCTTCCACAATTCTGTTGGCACAGGGAGGAGTTTTGCCAGTGTGGGAGCAAGGTTCTAAGTTAACATAAAGTGTCGCTCCTTTTATATCTTCTCCCTTATTTTTTGCATCTAAAATTGCATTTACTTCTGCATGATTATCACCAAATTTTAGGTGAGCACCCTCTCCAATTATTTTTTCATCTTTTACAATTACGCAGCCAACTAGGGGATTGGTTTTTGTTTTTCCAATTCCTTCTTTTGCAAGTTCAAGGGCACGTTCCATGTAAAATACATCGTTAAAATCTTCTATATACATTGAATCACCTATAAAAAAAGAGCCCATGCAGGGCTCAAAAAATTCAAAATTATCTTCTTTCATCCAGACTATACTGTCGGTATTGGAATTACACCAATTCAGCTTTCGCTCGCGGACTTTTACCGCCGGTGAGGAATTGCACCTCGCCCTGAAGAGTTTTATTAACTTATAGATTTATAATAACACTAGAAATTAAATTGTCAAGGAAAAAGAAAATCATTTTCCTTCTTTAATATTTTTAATTAAACTCATAACATCTTCAAAGACAGAGTCTATATCCCTGTTAGCATCAATGATGTAATCAGCATAAGAGTCTAAATCTTCTAATACATTTAGTCTTTTTTCTATATCATTTTCATTGTCTTTTCTTTTTTTCATTCTATCTCTTAAAGTTTCCTTGGAGCACTTTAGATATATAGAAATTGTATTTTTAAATTCTTTTTTTATAGCAAGGACGCCTTCCTTGTCAACTACAATTATGCAGTCTTTGTCCTTGTTGTTGTTTTTTTCTAGATCTTCTTTTAAAGTTGAATAATAATTTCCAACATAGCAAGTTGTTCCAATAAAAAGATTGTCATCATCCATTTTTTTAAAAATTTCTTGATCAATAAAATTATAATCAATGCCATTAATTTCAGATGCTCTTGGTTTTCTAGTTGTATAAGTGATTATTTTTTCAAGACCATGGCTAGTCAGTGCATCTCTTATAGTAGACTTTCCAGAGCCTGAATGTCCTAGTATTAAATAAATCATAGCTACTCCTTTAATATTATTAGATAAAGTATAACATATTTTTTCTATTATACTTTACAATTATAAAAATTTGAAGTACTATGGATAAGATAAAATATTAGATGGAGGTTAGGATGAAACATTTAATTGAGCCACTAGATTTTACAACTGAAGAATACGAAGAAATTTTTAGACTAGTTGATGACATTATTGCAAA
>QWCE01002254.1_pt1 | contig 24826 bp, 24 predicted proteins | sample 1972531 | NCBI WGS metagenome assembly QWCE01 (sample SAMN09866716, study PRJNA288562) | Human gut metagenome isolate term4_stool, whole genome shotgun sequencing... | reverse complement strand
CCTCATTACCATTAACAAGATATTTATTATCCACTATTACACCTCCAAATTAACTAAAATAATTATACCAAATACTTTTTATATTATCAATTTATTGCAGCTTTAGAGAGATTTAGCACAAAAAATTAAATTGAAAATATAATTAAAAATCAAATAAAAAAAGCCCGAGGGCTAATACTTGACATCTACTAAGTATAGTCCACAGGCAGGTGCTGTTGGTCCAGCTGCTTTTCTAGATTTCTTCTCTAATGCGTTTTTCATATATTCAATTTCTCTTTGACCTCTACCTATTTCAAGGGCAGTTCCAGTCACAATCCTTATCATGTTTTTTAAAAAAGATTTTGCAACAAAATCAAGGTACAAAAATTTTCCATCTTCTATGACATCAATTTTTTCAATACTTCTTATTGAATCCTTGACAATCGCTCCCTTTCCCATAAATGAATTGAAGTCGTGTTCTCCAATTAGATATGAAAGAGCTTTTCTCATCCTATCTGGATCCACTTCATAGGGATATTCATAGGCTCTATTATATAAAAGTGAATTTCTATATCTAGATCTATAAACTACGTATCGATATTTTTTTAATTTAGCATCAAACCTTGCGTGAAAGTCATCTGCTACATATTTTGCATCTATTACAGATACGTCATTGGGAAGATTAAAGTTTATAACTTTTGGGAGATTTCCAATGTCAATTGTGGTGTCTGAATAAAAGTTTGCATACTGACCTTCTGCATGGACTCCTCGATCTGTTCTTCCAGCATAAAAAATTTTCACAGGGTGCTTTAAGGTTTTTTCTAAGCCTTTATTTATTTCTCCCTCCACTGTTCTTTCATCTGGCTGAATTTGAAATCCATGAAAGTTAGTCCCATCGTAGGATATCTTTATTAATATATTCATAATTTTGATACCACAACTATTATTGTAAAAAATATTAGGTTTCCAAGAAAGATAATTACATCTTTTTTTACTATCTTTGATGCATTCATTTTCGTCCTGCCATCGCCACCTCTGTAACATCTTGCTTCCATGGCTGTGGCAAGTTCTTCTGCTCTTCTAAAGGAGTTTATAAATAAGGGAACAAGTAATGGCACAAGATTTTTTGCACGTTTTACTATATTTCCAGATTCAAAATCTGCACCTCTTGCCATTTGTGCCTTCATGATTTTGTCTGTTTCTTCTATTAGTGTTGGTATAAATCTAAGGGCAATTGTCATCATCATTGCAATTTCATGACTTGGAACTCCAATTTTTCTAAAGGGTCTTAGAAGTGATTCGATTCCATCTGTTAGTTCAATTGGAGATGTTGTATAAGTAAGTAAACTTGTTCCAAGAACTAAAAGTATAAGTCTTATGCCCATAAATATTGCAAGATCAATTCCTTCTTGAGAAATTTTTAAAATTCCAAAAGTGTATTTTGGATCTCCAGGAGTGAAAAACAAGTTAATTATAAAAGTAACAAGGATAATCCACTTTAAGGGTTTAAGTCCACGAAGGACCATTCCTGTAGGTAGTTTAGCAACTTTTATTATTAAAAGTAAGTAAATTACTACTGGTATATACATAAATACTGATTTTATAAAGAACAAGGACGCTATAAATAAAATCATTGTAATCATTTTTAGTTTTGGGTCATATTTGTGTACGAGGCTTTCTCCAGGGAAATATTGGCCAATTGTTATATCTTTAAACATTAGAAGCACCTCTCAAATATTTTATTAGAGATTCCTTTGCCTCTTCCACTGTTATGGCATCTTCATTAATGTCTAAACCCTTTTTCTTTAAAGTTCTCATAAGAGAAGTTATTTGGGGAATGCCAAGTCCTACTGAAAGAAGTTTATCTTCATTTCTAAAAATTTCTCTTGGGTTAGAATCTAAAAAAACTCTACCCTTGTCAAATACGATTATTCTCTCTGCAATTTTCGCCACATCTTCCATTGAATGAGAAACTAAAATTACAGTTATTTTTCTCTTTTCATGGATTTCTTTTATTTCACTTAAAATCTCATCACGACCTCTTGGGTCAAGACCTGCAGTTGGTTCGTCAAGAATTAAAACTTTTGGTTCCATTGCAAGTACTCCAGCTATGGCAACTCTTCTCTTTAGTCCTCCAGAAAGTTCAAAGGGTGATTTATCCTTGTATATTTCATAATCTAAACCCACAGATTCCATTGATGATTTTACTCTTCTTTGAACCTCTTCTTCAGTAATATCAAGATTTCCAGGTCCAAAAGCTATATCTCTCTCAATAGTTTCTTCAAAGAGTTGATATTCTGGATATTGAAAGACAAGACCAACTTTTTTTCTCAAATCAGTCAAATTTGCACCAGACTTATCAACTCTTGTTCCATCAATGATAATTTCTCCAGAGCTTGGTTTTAAAAGTCCATTTAAATGTTGTATAAAAGTTGATTTTCCTGAACCTGTGTGACCAATTAGTCCAATAAATTCATTTTCTTCAATTTTTAAAGTCAAATCATCAATTGCCTTTTTCTCAAAAGGAAGACCCTCACTGTAAATATGTGTTAAATTGTTTATTTCTATTAGTGACATATTTCCTTCACCATTTCTTCTATATTTAAAACTTCCGTAGAAATTTCAATTCCATCCTTTTTAAGTTCATAGGCAAGTTCTGTTACTTGTGGAACATCAAGACCCAGAGATTTTATCATATCGACCCTTGAAAACACTTCTCTTGGAGTGCCAGTAAGTACCATATTTCCGTCTTCCATTACAACAACCCTGTCACTTATTGCAGCTTCTTCCATGTAATGGGTAATCAAAATTATTGTTTTATTTTCTTCTCTATTGAGTTTAACTAGGGTATCAATAACTTCTCTCCTGCCACTAGGATCGAGCATGGCAGTTGGCTCATCTAAAATAATATATTTGGGTGACATAGCTAGAATTCCTGCTATTGCTACTCTTTGTTTTTGTCCACCAGATAATAAATGGGGTGCATTTTTTTTGTATTCATCCATACCCACATCTTCTAGAGCCTTATCAACTCTTCTTCTTATTTCACTTGCTTCGACTCCCATGTTTTCTGGTCCAAAGGCAACTTCATCTTCAACTATTGTTGCAACTAATTGGTTGTCTGGATTTTGAAATACCATTCCAGCAGTCTTTCTAATGTCCCAAATTTCTTCTTCACTTTTGGTATTCATCCCATCTACAAGGACGTCACCTTCTCCAGGAAGAAGAAGACCATTTATTAGTTTTGCAAGAGTGGATTTACCAGAACCATTGTGTCCTAAAAGAGCAACAAATTCGCCTTCTTTTATTTCTAAATTTATATCTTTTAAAATCTGTTTTGCCGATTCATCTTCATAGTCATATTTAAAAGATAAGTTTTTTATACTAATCATTTCATCACCTTTATGTTAACCTATTATAAATTATAACTTAACAAAAATCCATATTATTTACAATATACATTGGGATTGTTTTTTATATAAAATCTAAGTGGCAATTTAGCATCTTCTCCTGCGTAATCAATGCCAATTCTCTTTGTAGTTACAAGATCTTTTTCACTTATATCTTCTCCATGAGCTATATAGAGATAATCTTTAGATAATTTCTTTTCATTAAGAGACCTATCTATGCCAAGTGCCATTGATAATTTACCTGGTCCATTACTTAAATTCTTTTTTTGATAATTTGTGAGATCTTTATAATTTTTACCAAATCTCTTTTGTGAGAAAGCATCTAGATTTTCTAAAGGCTCGACAGCACGAATTAAAACTGCTTCCGGATGATTTTCATCCCTTGTCACAATATTTAAAAGATTATACATGCCATATATAAGATATACGTATATGTGACCACCATCTAGATAGAGAGTTTTATTCCTATTTGTAATCTTTCCTCCATAGGAATGGCAAGCTCTATCTTCCAATCCTAGATAAGCTTCAGTTTCAACTATTTTTGCACAGAAAAAATTACCAGAAATATTTCTGATAATTTTCTTTCCTAATAATTTTTTTGCAACTTCAACTGTATCTTGTTTAAAAAAATCACTCTCTAGCATTTTTCCATGCGTCATACTTTTCTAATTCCTTGTCAAGTTTTTTTACAATATAGGTAAGAACACTTAAATCGTCAACAAATCCAAAGAATAAAATAAAGTCTGGTACAATATCTGCAGGATTTAATAAATATAAAAATCCTGCTACTATTAAAATTATATCCTTCTTTTTCACGTCCCTATAATTTCCCTTAGAATAGTCTAAAACCAGACCTATTGCAAGTCTTAATTCTCTAGAAATTTTTTTAAACATATCCATTTTGTTAGTTTTAGTCATGGATTCTTGGACTACTTTATTTAACCTATCCTTGTTTTTGAAAACTTGATGAACATAGGGCAACATCTTTCTTAAAGTTCTATAATAATTCAACTTTTTTCCCCCTAAGTTAAAATTTCAATATTTCTTTACCCAAAAAATAGCTTAGGCATTCATCCAAGAAGAATCCTTTGGATTATCTCTAAATAATTTTAACTTTTCGATTTCGCTTTCTTTAATATAGTCCATTTCATGAGCTACTTCAATTAATTCATCAAAGTTTGTCAAAGATTCATGAAGAAAATTAGCTTTTTTAAAGTTTTCTTCAGCATTTTTCATATTATAAGTAAAAATACTTACAATTCCAAGAACCTCATAGCCAACTTCTTCTAGGGCTTTTGCAGCTTCAATTGATGATCCACCAGTTGAAAATAAGTCTTCTATTACTACAACTTTTGCTCCATCAATTTTTGCACCTTCAATTTTATTTTGTTTTCCATGATCTTTATTTGAGCTTCTTACAAATCCCATAGGAAGACTCATCTTATCCGCAATAATTGCTGCGTGAGGAATACCTGCAGTTGCAGTTCCCATAATATATTCTACATCTGGGAATTTTTCCTTAATTAAATTAACTAGACCTTCTTCAACAACCTTCCTTTCTTCTGGATAAGAAAGTGTAAGTCTGTTGTCACAATAAATTGGAGATTTTATTCCAGATGCCCAAGTGTAGGGATCTTCTGGTGAAAGTGTGACAGCCTTTAATTTTAATAAAATTTTTGCAACTTCTCTCATTATTCTCCTCCTAAAAAGTCTTTTTTAATTTCTCTATATTCTTTTACAGGGTCTTCTGCCTTAGTAATTGGTCTACCAACTACAATGTAATCAGAACCAAGTTCTCTTGCCTCAGCTGGAGTGACAACTCTCTTTTGGTCATCAGTGTTTTTAACTTTTCTTATTCCAGGAGTAACTGTGATAAAATCTTCTCCCAAATTTTCTTTTATTTTTGGAACTTCAAGAGCTGAGCAAACTATTCCAGTTAAATTTGCTTCCTTAGCAAGTTTTGCGTAGGAAAGAACAACTTCATCAAGTGACATGGACTTGTCTATTTTTAGTTCTTCATGCATAACATCTTCATCTGTAGAAGTTAGCATAGTTACTCCAAGTGTAATAAGATTTCTTTTTTTATCACTAACAATTTCACTAGCATCACTTAACATTTTCTTTCCACCAGCTATGTGATAGTTAATCATGTCTACATCAAGCGAAATAAGAGAATTAGTCGCTCCTTTACAAGTGTTAGGAATATCGTGAATTTTTAAATCCAAAAATATCTTGTGACCAAGATTTTTGATCTCTTTAATAATACTTGGACCTTCCTTATAAAAAAGTTCCATTCCCACTTTTACATATACTTTTTCATCTTTAAAGTTTTTTAAAAAATCTAGAGCCTTTTCTCCACTTGGAAAATCCAGTGCAATAATTACATCTTTTGCCATATTAACCTCAGCTTTCTGCAGTCGCCTTTTCTTGCAAGTAGGCGTTAATAAATATATCTAAATCTCCGTCCATAACTTTTTCAACATCGCCAACATCTACATTAGTTCTGTGGTCTTTGACCATAGTGTAAGGTTGGAAAACATAGGATCTAATTTGTGAACCCCAAGCAATTTGAGAATAATTACCTTGAAGATCTTCGATTTTTTCTTTCTTTTCTTCTTCGGCAAGTGCAACGAGTTTTGCCTTTAACATATTCATTGCTTTTTCCCTATTTTGAATTTGACTTCTTTCATTTTGACATTGAACTACGATTCCTGTAGGAATGTGAGTTATTCTAACAGCTGAGTCAGTAGTGTTTACGTGTTGACCACCAGCGCCTGAAGATCTATAAGTATCAATCTTTAATTCTTCGTCTTTGATTTCAACTTCTGTGTCATCATCGAGTTCTGGGAAAACATCAACTGAAGAAAAAGATGTGTGTCTTCTTTTGTTAGAATCAAAAGGTGAAATTCTAACTAGTCTGTGAACTCCTTTTTCTCCCTTTAAATAACCGTAAGCATTATCTCCAGAAATTTTTAAAGTAACAGACTTAATACCTGCTTCATCTTCTTTTAATATATCGAGAGTTTCTGCTTTAAAGCCCTTGTTTTCAGCATATCTTGTGTACATTCTTAAAAGCATACTAGCCCAGTCTTGTGCTTCAGTTCCACCAGCACCAGCGTGAATGGAAAGAATTGCATCATGAGAATCGTACTCTCCATTTAAAAGTGTATTGAGTTTAAAATCAGCAGCTTCTTTTTCAATTTCATCGACTACTTTTTGAAAATCTGAATAAGAGGAATAGTCATCTTCAATTTCCATAAGTGTAATTAAATCTTCTGCATCTGTTATTAACTCGTTTAATTTGTCATATTGATCTATCTTCTTTTGATATGAATTTGTTTCTCTAATAACTTTTTGGGCACTATCATTATCATCCCAAAAACCTGGTTCCATTTGTTTTTTGTTAAGTTCAACTACTTTTTCCTTTAGAGAATCTATCTCCAGAGATTCTCCTAAAGATTTAGTTGTAACTTTGGAATTTTCCAGGCGCTCCTTATCTAAATAGATATTTTGCTCCATAAAAATCCTCCTTTATTTTGCTTATTTTAGTATAACACAGTTAATATGATGACACTAATATTTTGTGATGACAATGGCATTTATTTTTAAAAAATTTTTATAAAAATAAAAAAGAGATCATTTTATTGACCTCTTTACCTAACATATTTTAAATTTATTCTTCATTTAAAAGTCCAAGAGCTATTTCCACATTTCTCTTAGATTCTTGCCTCATCTTTTCCGTGTTTTCGTTTAATATTATTTTTCTATCCTCTATATTTTGTAGAGCTTTTAATATTTTTTCATAAAGTTCTTCTGGAGTAAAATCTTCTACATCTACAGATTCCTTTATGCCAAGTTCTTTTACCATTGCTTCTACCTTGGGATCGTAGATTATTCCAACCATGGCTAAATTTACACTAGCTGCATAAACTAGAGAATGTAGTCTCATAGCTGCTAAAAGCTTTAATTTTTTAAAAATCCCCATTAGTTCTCCAGCTGAGTAAGTATTTTCTATTAGCTTAACTTTGTCTTTATGGATACATTTTTCTGCTACTTCTTTTGAGTAGACATTATCCCTTGGTGTATGGAAAGGAACTAAAAGGATATCAAATCCAGCATCTATTAATAAATCAATTGTCATTGCAAACTTATCTTTTATAGCTTCTACTTTTTTGTGATCTCTTATGCAAAATCCAATTGTCTTATCAGTTATTTCAATTCCTTCGTTTTTTAAAATCTCTTCAACTCTCACATCTTCTGCTTCTTTTAAAGTAAATACAGGGTCTGCAGTTACCTCTATAGATTTATTTGTCACTCCCAAATCTCTGACAAATTTATAAGATAAATCATCTCTCAAGGTTATATAATTAACCCTATTTAGAACCCATTTTGTAAGAACTCTATTAAATTTTTTATCTATAGGTCCTATTCCATTGGCATAAACATAGACCTTTTTTCGTAATATTTTTGCCAGAATAATAACTGAAAGATAATAAACAATAGATCTTGTAGAAGTTATATCCTGAAGAAGAGATCCTCCTCCAGACAAAATAAGGTCTGCATCCTTTAAAGCACGATAAAGTTCTGGTAATGAAAATCTGTTCACTGCATCAATGCCGTAAACCTTTTTTGTCTTCTCAGGATTATTTGAGAGAGCAGTCATCTTTATTTCTCTATTTAATTTTTTAAAATCTTCTACCATGGCCTTTAAGATAGCATCATCGCCAGAGTTGTCAAAGCCAAAGTAACCTGAAATTACAATTTTTTTCATTGCCATAATTTATCACTCAATTATTATGCTTTCTTTTTCAAATTTCTTATTATCTAAATCTTCTTTATTTTTAAAATCAATAGCTGATTCTTCTAAATCTTTTTCTCTTTCAAATTTTTCTACTCTTATAGATGTAAAAATTATTCCCAAAACAATCCAGAATGTAAAAATAATTCTTGGAATGTAGAGGAAGTGTTCAACTAAACCGTGTCCCATTATTCCAATTATTGAAGCAAATAAACCTGCCCCAAGATATTTAAAATATTTATCATCTGATTTAACTAAATTTACATAAGTTGATTTTAAACTTGAGAATAATAACAAGATAAAGAAGATAAATCCAATTATCCCAATTTCTGCTGCTACTTCAAGATAAGTGTTATGAGCGTGATAAATTGGCATAGTCCTTATATATTTTTCAAAGGTTTCTTTGAAAGGAACATATCCAAATCCAACGCCCGCCAAAAAGTTATCTCTTATTACATCTTTTGTTATATTCCAAATTTTTATTCTATATAAATTAGATGAATCTACAGTTGAACCAATTGATGTTATTCTGTCCACTACTTTTTGTGGAAGAAATGCAAGTCCACCCAATACCATAGGTATACCTAAAAGTAACAATCTTTTATCAACTAACAAAACAAATGCCAAAGCTGCAAGGGCTATTCCTACCCAGCCACCTCTTGATAGAGTCATGACAATACAAATTAGAAGAATCCCAGTAGATCCTGCAAAAAGAAATTTTTTCCTCATGCTCTTTGTATACCATGTCATACCAACTGCTATTGGAGTTATCAAAACTAGATATTCTGCCAAAATGTTTGGATTGAAGAAAACTGAATAAACTCTAACAGCTATATCTGTATTGTTTTCAGTATCAAGCCATTCTGGTCTCATTTGTACTCCTGTAAAATATTGGACAACACCAATAAGTGCAACCACAAGAGCTGACAATAAAAGGGTAGAAATAAAGGCGTTTAATTCTCCCTTGGTCTTTATTGTATTTGTCATAGCAAATAAAAATGAAATACCAGCTGCATTTAGGGCAAGGTCACGAACTGAACCTGATGGATCTATTGATGTAATAGTTGAAAAAATAATTATAAAAGCAAATATTGCAATAGGAACTGTTCTAGGTCCTACTTTAACTTCTTCTCCATATAAAAATGTCCTCAACAAAACAAAAAATCCCATTGAAAGTAACATTATAAGTCCCAAGGCATCAGGCACAAAGGGATATAAAAAAACTGAAGCAAAAAGTCCAATTTTTATGTCATAAATTACAAGAAGTAAACCACTTATACCGAGAAAGGCTGCCAATAAAAATTTACTTCCTAAAAAATAATAAATTAAACTTAAAAAAACAGCTGAAAGTAAAATGAAGTTTATCTTTTTTGTCTTTACCACCAGTTTTCACCACCTTCATCAAGTTTAAAGAAGGAAGTAAAAAATTCGATGAATTTTGATCCCATAATTATTTCCATATATCTTCCCTTCAAAAGAGATAAAAATAGTCCCATAACAATAAAGGCAAGAGGGATAATAATTTTCCCCTTAAATACAAGAGAAATCACAAGAGTTAAAATCCCAGAATAGAACATTATGTTTGAAATAAGTCCTGCAATTTCATCAAAGGAATTAAGGGACTTATAAGCTCCTCCTAAGAAAAATGAATTATTTATCATTGGCAAAAAGATTTTTCCCAAAAACTTCATAAATCTCTCTATTATATTAAATAATTTACTATAAATTTTATAGATAAAAGTATTTTCAAATAAAATTTTTTCTCCAGCAAAAACTTCTCTCGTCTTTGATGTCGAAAAAGTTTTTGTTATTGGATTTTTTATAAAGTCCCAAGATTTTTTTGTATAGGAATCTTTATGAGAATCTGAAAAAACTCTGTAGATTTTATTTAAAAATCTTATAGTTAATGAGTTAATAGTAATCACCTAGTTCTTTACTTCTATTCCAAGAATTGTCATAAATGTTGTAATAGACTTGTTTTTAATCCTCATTTCTGCACCGATTCTTACTTGTTCTGTACCAACTTGATAAAAATCTTGAGTATCCTTTATGTCAGCATCAATTGTCATAAGAACCCTATATTTTTCAGGAACTTCTGCATTATAAAATTTACCTTGGTATTCTGTCTTATCCCTGTAAGCTTCCACATCAACTGATGCAATTTTACCTAAGTAAGTTCCCTTGTCATAATCGTAGATTGGGTCCCCAACTTTTATATTATTTGCAGTTACATCTCTTACATCCTTAACTTCTGCGGATATAACTCCCTTTTTAGTTGAAACTTCTCCTACTGCTGACTTTGAACCAAATCTTTTTACTCCTGTTGCCACTAATGCTACTATTAAAATAATAACTAATAGATCAACAATATTAATTAGTCCAAAAAGTCTTCCCTTTTTGTCAATTATTTTCATTTTTCTCTCCCCTCAATATTTCTTCATAAATTTCTGTCTGTCTTTCTCCCATAGATATGTGAGAATATCTTTCCACTACTTCTTTCTTTATGTTTTCACCAAGATTCTTTAATTTATCCCTATCATCATAAAGACTTAGAATATATCTTGCAAGCTGTTTTTCTTTTCCAACTTTAAATAAATATCCCGTATAATCATCCTTAATTATTTCAGGAATACCACCAGTTTTTGTGGATACAGTTGGCACATTTAATAGAGCTGCTTCTAAGATTACATAAGGAAATGACTCGGAAATACTTGTCAAAACATTTAAATCAATAGCATTAAAGAAAGAATACTTGTCTTTAACAAAGCCTAAAAAATAAATATTTTTTTCTATTCCATAGCTTTTTACCATTTCTTCTAGCTTTTTCTTTTCATCGCCTTCTCCTGCAATTAAAAATAATATGTCTGGATTTACATCAAGTGCTTCCTTTGCAGCCCTTATAAAAGTTTCGTGATCCTTAACCTTATCAAGTCTTGCAGCAATTCCAACTAAGAGTTCGCCGTTGTAATTAATTTTATATTTCTCAAGAAAGGCTGTCTTTGGAATGTAAAGAATTTTTTCATCAATGTCTATTCCATTATATAAAACGTGAATCTTCTCTTTATTAAAGCCCCTATTCTCTAGCATTTTTTTAAAATTGTCACTTACACAAATATAGTGATCAAATTTTTTTAGAGACATCTTATTTAATGTAGTATAAATTAAATTTTTGTAAAAAGAATCCTTGAAGTCAAGCATATAGTCTGAATGGACCGTTGTGACCATTGGGACATTAATTTTCTTTTTTAAAAACATGCAAATAAAATTAGCTCTCGCTCCATGTGCGTGTACTAAATCATAATTTCCATTTTTTATTTCATCACTTAATTTAGAAACGACGGAAAGGTCCCATCTTTTTTCTTGTGGGTAAACTTCTATGTCTATGCCCCTATCCTTTGCTTCATCATAAAAAGTATCTTTTATAAAGCAAATGATTTTGGTTTCGACTTTACCCCTAAGACCCTTCATTAGAGTAAAGATGTGTGTTTTCGCACCACCTGTATCGCCGCCACTAATTAAATGGAGAACTTTTGTCATGTCTTCTCCTCCTTATCTTGTTTATTATACAATATATTTAATATTATTTTAACAGTTTTTATTAATTGACCTAGACCTTATGATTTATAATAATTTTTATAGTAGCAAATGATTTTAAAATATCTTTAAAATTTAATTTAAAAAATAGTAAAAAAGTCCTTGCATTTATCACTAAAAAATGATTTAATAATAAAGATAAAAAAATAGAAAGTCAGTCCAAGGACTGAGTAAAATCATGTCCTTGTGCATGATTTTTTTTTGAGCAAATTTAATACCTTAAATTTTTTTTGCCCATTTTTAAGAATGTTTGATCTTTTATATGGAAAAGGAGAAAAAAATGCCAAGAGATAATTCGATTAAGAAGACACTAGTAATAGGATCTGGTCCCATTGTTATAGGACAAGCTGCAGAGTTTGATTACTCAGGAACACAAGCCTGCGAGACCTTGAAAAAAAATGGAGTTGAAACTGTTCTTGTAAACTCAAATCCTGCAACTATAATGACTGACAAAGGTGTTGCCGATAAAATTTATATAGAACCAATTACTATTTCTTTTATAGAAAAAATTATTGAGAAGGAAAGACCTGACTCATTAATAGCTGGTATGGGCGGACAAACTGGTCTTAACATGACACTTGAACTAGACAAACGTGGAATCCTTGATAAGTACGGCATAAAGATAATTGGAACTGACATCGAAGCCATTAAAAGAGGCGAAGACAGAGATATCTTTAGAAGAACAATGCAAGAAATTGGCGAACCAATTATTGAGTCAGAAATTGCAACAACTCTAGAAGAAGGAAAAGAACTTGCAAAAAAAATTGGCTACCCTTTAGTTGTAAGACCTGCTTATACTTTAGGCGGAACTGGCGGAGGTTTTGCTTATGATGAAGAAGAACTTGAAGAAGTTTTGTCTCATGGACTAAGCCTTAGCCCAGTAAATGAATGTCTTCTTGAAAAATCTATCCGTGGTTGGTTAGAAATTGAATTTGAAGTAATAAGAGACTCAGCTGGAGAAAAAATAATAGTATGTGACATGGAAAATGTGGATCCCGTTGGCGTTCACACTGGTGACTCCATAGTTGTTGCACCTTGTCAAAGTCTTGATAAAGATGTTTTACAAAAATTAAAAAATTCTGCCTTAAATATTGTAGAAAATGTAAATGTCGTTGGTGCTTGTAACGTACAACTTGCTCTTAATCCAGAAACTCTTGACTACGCAATAATAGAAATTAATCCTAGAGTTTCTCGTTCATCTGCCCTTGCATCAAAGGCAACAGGATACCCTATTGCAAGAATTGCAACAAAAATTGCTCTTGGACTTAACTTAAACGAAATCGAAAACGAAACTACTGGCGAAACCATAGAAAATTATGAACCAAAATGTAACTATGTAGTTGTTAAAATTCCTAAGTGGCCTTTTGATAAATTTAAATTTGCAAATAGAAAACTTGGAACAAAAATGATGGCAACTGGAGAAATAATGTCTATAGGTTCATCCTTTGAAGAAGCACTTCTAAAAGGTATTAGATCTCTTGAGATTTCAAAATTCTCTCTTGAATCTAAATTCTCTGAAGAAAGAACTACAGAAGAACTTAAAAAGAGAATTAAATTCCCTGATGATGAAAGACTATTTGACGTTGCAGAAATTATCAGACGTGGACTTTCTATAGAAATGATTCACGAAATTACTGGCATAGACTTGTATTTCTTAGAAAAAATCGAAAATATAGTTCATCAAGAAGAAAACCTAAAAAAATTAAGCTTAGATACAATTACTTCAGATGAACTTGCTAATTTAAAGAAATTAGGATTTTCTGATAAAACTATAGCTTCTGCACTTGGTGTAGACATTGATGCAATTGTAGAACTTCGTCAAAAACACAATATCCTTCCAAATTACAGAAGAGTAGACACTTCTCCTTTTAGAAAAAATGGAGCTTACTACTACTCAACTTATGAAAAGACAGACGAAAATATTGTTTCAAACAATAAAAAAATAATTGTAATTGGATCAGGTCCAATAAGAATCGGTCAAGGTATTGAATTCGACTATTGTAGTGTCCATGCAATTAAATCTTTGATAAAAATGGGCATAGAAACAATAACAATTAATAACAACCCAGAAACAGTTTCTACAGACTTTGACACATCTGACAAACTTTACTTTGAACCACTTACAGAAGAAGAAGTTAAATCAATAATTGAAACAGAAAAACCAATGGGCGTTATACTAGCATTCGGTGGTCAAACTGCAATTAAACTTGCTAAATATCTTCACGATCAAAAAGTAAATATCTTTGGAACAGACTTTGAAGATATTGACAGGGCTGAAGATAGAGAAAAATTTGATGAAATGCTTGAAGAGTTAAAAATCAATAGACCAAAGGGCCACGGAGTCTTCACTATAAAAGAAGGTCTTGAAGTTGCAAATGAGCTTGGTTATCCCCTACTTGTTAGACCATCCTATGTACTCGGTGGTCAAGGTATGCAAATAACTTATGATGAAAAAAGTCTTTTGACTTACTTAAAGGGTGCCTTTGAAAGAGATAGCGACAACCCAGTTTTAATTGACAAATATTTAGTTGGTCGTGAAATCGAAGTTGACGCAATATCTGACGGAGAAGATGTATTGATCCCAGGAATAATGGAACACCTTGAAAGAGCTGGAGTTCACTCTGGAGATTCAATTACAATCTATCCAAGTATTAACATCTCCAGTGAAATCAAAGACAAGATTTTAGATTACACAAAGAAAATTGCCAAGGCTCTTCACGTTAAGGGTATGATAAATATTCAATTCATAGAATATAAAAATGACCTTTATATTATAGAAGTAAATCCTCGTGCTTCAAGAACAGTTCCTTACATCTCAAAGGTCTCCGGAGTTCCAATAGTTGACCTTGCAACAAAAACAATGCTCGGTGAAAAACTTTCTGATTTAGGATATGGCACTGGAATTTATAAAGAACCTAATTTAATGGCAGTTAAAGTACCAGTATTCTCTATGTCAAAACTTAACAGAGTTGAAATTTCTCTTGGACCTGAAATGAAATCCACTGGAGAAGTTCTTGGAGTTGGAAAGGATATAGATGAAGCACTTTTCAAAGGATTCTTAGCAGCTGGATCTGCAATAGAAGATAAGGCAGCAAGAGTTTTAGCAACGGTTAATGACAACGACAAAGAAGAATTTGTTGAAATTGCAAAAATAATGAATGAAATGGGCTACAAAATTATAGCAACAAAAGGAACTTGCAAACTTCTAAAAGAAGTTGGAATAGATGCAAAAGAAATTGGAAAAATTAACGATCCAAGACCAAATATCCTTGATGTAATAAGAAATGGAGAAATTGATCTTGTAGTTAACACTCCAACAAAGGGTGGCGACTCCACAAGAGACGGCTTCAAAATTAGAAGAATGGCAACAGAATATGGCATTGACATTGTAACAAGCCTTGATACCCTAGCAGCAAGAGTTGCCGTTAAAAATAAAAAATTCCATGAAGAAAATATGGATATATATGATATTTCAAAATTTTAATAAAAATAAAATACTAAACATTTAAAGGATGCAGAAATGCATCCTTTTTTGTATTTTCCCTAGTTTATATCATTTTTATGAATATTTATTTAACTATTTCATTCTAAAATTTATTCAGATATGCAGAATAAAATACTCTAATTGTAGTATTTTTCTATCATATAATCGTAGATTAATTTAGAAATATTTGAAATAGTTTGAATGCCTTCATAGTCTTCTAAAAGTTTTTGGCTAAAAATTGATATTATATATCTTTGACCTTCAGGTAGAATGAAGATTCCTACATCATGCTGTACTTTCCATAAATCTCCAGTCTTATTTGCTACTATAACTTTCCCTTTTTCAGGTAACTCATCGGTTGCTTTCTCATCATAAGATGTCACAGAAGGTATGAAATTAGGTAATTTTTGTCTAAATTGTTGAGTTTTTAATATGTTTAATATGATATTAGATGCTTTTTCTGAAACACATTTTCCTTGAGCTATTGATGATAAAATCATTCCAAGATCTTTTGCTGAAGTAAAATTATCTTTACCTTCTTTTAAAGCGTCTAAATCAAGCATTTTTCTTTGAAATTTAGTATTCGTTAAACCTAAATATTTTATAAATTCATTAATATTATCAAATCCACCAACAATGTCTATAAGTTCATTAGTTGCAATATTGTCACTAACAACTAAAGCTAAATTCATTAAATCTAAAATTGTAGGTTTATAATTTTTATTTAAATTTTTTAAAATACCTGTTCCACCAACTCTATTGTTCGAGTTAATTTCTACTTCATCATCAATATCAATTTCACCATCTTCATACTTTTTTAAAGTTAAAGCCACCAATGGAATTTTTATAGTGCTCGCAGCAGAAAAAACTTTATTTTCATTTAAACATATTTTTGTGTGATCTTGAATATCTTCATAATAAATACCAAACTCACCTTGTACTTTATTTAATAATATTTTTATTTCATTTTCTAACATGATGAATACTCCTTTAAAGAATAATAGACATAACCACTACTAATATCATAGTTACTAAAATTATCGAATATCCTAATTTAAGCATAGATTTTACATCTTTAGACTGTGCTAAGCCCATTGCACCTAGCATATCAACTCCAGGATACGCAAAAGATGTTATTTGATGTCCAACTAATATTAATAAACACCATAATCCCATATGCATTTCCATACCTCTTATCATTTCTCCAAATAAATTATCCATTAATACGGCTTGTGCAACAGCTGCGCCATTAATACCAAATACTCCTATCAACGCAATTACAACTGATGTTATTACCTGACCACTTGATACAACTAAAGGCTGTAATAATTCAAATAGTGCTGTAAATGCACCTGATTGTTCTACAAATCTTAGAAAAGGTTCAAAAAGTATAAACATACAAAACATCCATACCATCTTTTGCATACCTTCAAAAAAGTTCTCAGCTATATCTTTTGCTTTCATTCCATAACTTAACCCTGTTATTATTGCAACCGTTATCATTATAAATATTGCATAAGATGCTCCTCTTCCTTTAACTACACCAAAAATTAACAGGGTTAAAAGCGATATCAAAAATACAATTGTAGCTCGATTTGTTTTTTTAGATGATGTATATTCAACTTGTTTATTATCAAATTCATTAATCTCGAATTTAAATATACCTTTTGTTTTCTTCTGAACATTTTTTGCTACTAAATATGTAACTACCCACATACTAAGAGCTACTGGTACACCTGCATACAATAAAACTTCGCCATAAGTTAACCCTGTAATTTCTTTCAAAGTTACCATTGGTGGACTGAATGGGCTTAAGAATAATCCAGCTTGGCCTGCTCCTTGAAATATAACGGCTAATGTACTAGGTGTTATTCCTACTGCGGCAACTAAAGAAATAACTATTGGTGCTATTACAGCGTTAGCTCCTGCCAAAGTTCCTAATAATGAAACCAAAACTACTGAAGTTAACATTGTTGCTAAAATAGCTTTTCTTTCCGTATTTATTCCAATTTTATTCATTAAAAAATGTACTATATTTTCAGCGATTCCAGTATTTCTTAAAACTGATCCTAATCCTGAACCCAACATAATTATCAATCCTACTAACGCTAAAAAAGAACCCATAGATTCGTAAATAACATCTCCTAATTCTAATATTGGTTGTTTGACTAAAATAGCTCCAAGAATAACACATATACCAACGTTTACAACCGCATTTGAATCTTTCTTAAAAGAGAGAAAAATATATAACAACAATGGCAATAATCCAACTATTGGTGGTAAATTAAATATAAGTTCTCTGGTTTCCATGAATTCTCCTCCTTAGAAAAAATAAATTATACTTAAATATACTCAAAATGTTTATAATTTGATACATGATTAAATATCATGTACCAAATATATTCAAAATCAAAAATTTATCTGAAAATATCTTCATTAACTTCAATACCAAGGCCTGGATTTTCAGGGACTTTTAAACATCCATTTAATAATTCATAATTAGTTTTAATTATATCATTTTTATGAAGAATATTTCCTAGATATAAATCGTTAGGTATATCAACATTTTTTGTACTAGCTACAAAATGTAAGCTAGCTGCAGCACCTAAACCTACCTCAAGATTACTTCCAGCAGTAGCATGCAGTCCATTAGCTTCTAGATAGTTTGCTATCTTTTTCGCTCTCGATAAACCTCCTACTTTTCCTACTTTTATGTTTACAATGTCACAAGCATCATTATTTACAACATTAACCACATCATGAAAATTTGATATGGATTCGTCTGCCATTATAGGTGTATCAAGTCTCTCCCTAAGCATCTTTAGTCCTTTGATATCCCATCTTTTCACAGGCTGTTCTATACTTTCAAGATGAAATTCTTCCAATTTTTTAAAAGTTGTTAAAGCAGTTCTATAATCATATCCTTGATTTGCATCTAATCTTATCGGAAAATCATATCCTAGTTTTTCTCTGACTTTTGACAAAAGTTCGATATCCCTATCTGGAGAAATTCCAACTTTAATTTTTATAACTTTATATCCTTCAGCAAGTCTTTCTTTAGCTTCCTCAATAGAGTCTTCTAAGTCTTGCATTCCAACTACCCAGCTAAGTTGAATTTGATCTCTATACTTACCACCTAACAATTTATATACAGGAACTTCTAAAGTTTTTCCCATCAAATCATAAAGTGCCATATCTATAGCTGACTTTGCTGCATAATTTCCATATATAGCCTTATCTAATTTATCATGTATTTCGTCAATATTAAAAATATTTTCTCCTATAATTGAAGGACCTAGGTACTTATTTATTGCTAACTCCATTGTATATCCTGTTTCTCCCATAAATGCTGGTGAAGGTGAGGCTTCTCCATAACCAATAAATCCATCTTCTGTAACAATTTTTATAATACAATGCGGTCTTGTCTTTTGTTCATATAATGATATTTTCCAACTTTTTTTTAATTCTAATTCAACTACTTTAACTTGAAAATCTTTTATGATACTTTTCAAAATAAATTCTCCTTTTATCCAAAATATTCTTCTACAACTTTTGCAAATAAGTATGATCCCATCCATATATTTTCTTCGTCGATATCAAATGTATCAGAATGCAATGGTTCATGATTCCCATCTACTCCTAGCCAAATAAATGAGCCTTTATATCTTTTAAGATAATAACTAAAATCTTCTGCAATTGTTGAGAGATCACAATCATCATTAACTATATCTTCATCAAATGATTTCTTTGCAACACTTTTTATAAGTTCAGTTGCTTCTTTATCATTTATTACAACAGGGTAACCTCTTTTGTAGATTAGTTCACATTTACATTCATGTTCGATTTCCTTTGATTGTAAAATTAAATTTAATTTCTTTTCGATATAATCTCTAACATCTTCATCAAATGTTCTTACTGTACCTTCTAATTCACAATAATTAGCTAGTATATTATATCTAGTTCCACCGGTAATTTTACCCACCGTAATAACAGCTGGATTTAGTGTGTCTATATTCCTACTAATTACTGATTGTATTTCTTGTGTAACTTGAGCTCCTATTAATATAGAATCTATCCCAAGATGAGGTTTTGCGGCATGAGAACTTTCCCCTCTGATTTTTATATAAAAATGGTCTGATGATGCCATAATAGGTCCACTCATTATTCCAAAAGTTCCACCTTTAATAAAAGGCCACATATGAAGCCCAAATATATAATCTAAATCTCCTATTTTATCTGATTCAAGAACACCTTGTGATCCACCAGTAGGAGAAGCTTCCTCTGCTGGTTGAAATATTAATTTAATCTCACCATCTAAGTTATCCTCATTATCTTTTAATATTTTTGCCAATCCTAACAATATAGTAGTATGAGCATCATGCCCACAAGCATGCATAATACCTTCATTTTTAGATTTATATTCATAATCATTTTTTTCAGTAAGAGGTAATGCATCCATATCTGCTCTAAATCCTAATCTTTTATTTGTTTTCTTATTCCCTATAGTTGCAATAATAGCATTACTATAAAAATTAGACTCGTATTTAACTCCCCAATCATCCAAATATTCTTTAATTTTTTTTGAAGTTCTATTTTCCTCATAAGATAAATCTGGATACATATGAAAATCTCTTCTTATCTTGATTAGCTCATTATTGAATTTTTTTACTTCATTTTTATTGATGTTAAAATTACTCATTTCTTCCTAAAACACCTTCTGTTTTTATTAATTCATGATAGCTTGTGGGTCTTCTATGATTAAAAACATGTATTAGTTCTCTAGGTTCATTAATTTCACTCAAATTAATTTCACCATAAATAATTTCTTGTTCATCTGAACCTTCTGCAATAACTTTTCCCCAAGGATCAATTATTATTGAATGTCCGCAATATGTTCCCATAGGACTTTCCCCAACTCTGTTACAAGCAACTACGAATAGTTGATTTTCGATAGCCCTTGATTTTAACAAAGTTCTCCAATGATCTACTCTAGGATTAGGAAAATCTGATACTACGAAAATTGCTTCTGCTCCTTTTAATGCATATGTTTTTGCTAACTCACAAAATCTAATATCGTAACAAATCATTAAACCTAATTTACCAAATTCAGTTTCTATTATATCGGTTTTTTCACCATGTTTATATGCAACATCCTCATCCATATCAGAGTATAAATGCATCTTACTATAATCCCCTACTAATTCCCCTTCTCTGTTAATAACATAAGTAGTATTATAATTTTCACCATTAACCTTTATACTTATCGAACCTCCTACTATCCATACATTATATTCTATTGCCTTGGATCTAAGGAAAGTTAGAGAAGGTCCATCTATGTCTTCAACATACTTATCTATTTCATGAAACATTTTATCAGAAAACCCACTAGACCAATCTTCAGGCAATAGTAATATATCTGGCTTATCCTCAACCGCCATAGCTTTTTCAATTAATTTTTCAACATTTCTATAATTCTTCTCTGGTTCTAAAAAATGTATGTCCGTTTGCAATAATGCGATTTTCATAAATTAATACCTCCATTTATTAAATTCTAGAATACAACAAAGCTCTAATAAATACATATATAAATGTTATTATTGTTAAGAGCCAACCATTTTTCAACATTGCTTTAATATCTTTAGACCTAGCTAATCCCATTTGTCCCACCATATCTACTGTAGGCGTTACAAAGAAAGTTATTTGGCATGAAACTAATATTACTAAAGCCCAAATAGGCATTTTCACGTTAAATAACATAGCTGTTGGGAAAAATATATCGTGAGTCATTTTTGCTTGTGCTATACCTGCTCCAGATACCGCAAACACTCCTATTGCTGTAGTAATCATTAAAAATGCTACAACTCCACCCTTATCTATAAGTGGTTGCATATAACCGGCTAAGGCATCAAATGCCCCTGACTCTGCGACATAATTTAAGAAAGGATCAAATAATACAAACATAAAAAACATCCAGAACATTTTAGAAGCACCTTGAACCATTGTTGTAAGACCTTCTCCAAATCCAATATTAGCAGCCATAGAAGTTGTTAAAGAACAAACTATCATAACTAGTATAGCGTATGAAGCACCAGCTTTCATTACTATTCCATAAGTTAACAACACGATCATTGTCAATACAAATACCACAGTTGCTCTTTTTATAGTTGGAGTAGGAGTGAAGTCATCTTTTAATGCCTCTTCTTTAGAATATTTAAACTTCCCTTCTGTTAGTTTTTGAGTTCTAATTGCCATAAAGAGAGTAGAAAACCATACTATAATTGCTAAAGGTATTCCAGCTGTTTTCATGTATTGAGTGTAAGATAAACCAGTTAATCCCATTATAGTTACTACTGGAGGAACAAATGGTCCTATGTATAATCCTGTTGCACCCGCTCCATGTAAAATAACTCCCAAAGTATTTGGCGTGATTCCTAAACTGGCAACTATTGGTATAAGTATTGGAGCTATTATTGCGTTAGCTCCTGATAAAGTACCAAGCATACTCACTAATAAAGTGGAAATAACCATTGAAATTACTATAGCTGCTTTTTGCGATTTTATATTAAATTTATTTACTACCGTATATACAATATTTTGAGCGACATTTGTTCTTGTTAAAACTTCACCTAAACCTGCTCCTAAAACAATAATAAAACCAATCAGTGATAAAAATGAGCTTAGAGAATCTTTTAAAGTTTCAGCAAAAGCAATTGGTGTTTGTTTGGTTAGAATTGCACCTAATACTACACAAATGAGTACAGAAACATTCATATCTTTTCCTTTTAACATTAGAATAATGTATAATACTAATGGCAATAAACCTAAAATTGGTGGCAAATTAAAAATCATAATTAAATCTCCTCTCTAGTTTAATCTTCATCAAAATCTTCTAAGTATAAACCCAAACTATTAGATATATTGTTGTGTTGATTGAAAAATTCCATACTTTTTTCACTATTTAAGTTAGCATAATATAAAACTAAAGCATTAATAACAACTATAGTAGATATTATTGTAAAAGTTTTTGAACTGTTACGTGCTTCTAATACTATATCTGAGTATTTAGCAAGTGGAGATATCTTCGAATCAGTTATAGATATTACTTTAGCTTGTTGCTTTTTAAAAAATTTTAAAATCCTATAGGTTAATTTTGTGTATTTGGAATAACTTATTGCTATTAAAATATCGTTTTCACAAATGCTATTTAATTTAAAAGAAATATCATCATTAACATTTTCTAAAATATACACATTATTTGAAAACTCTCTAAGCATATAATACAAAAATAAGGCTGATGATTTCGAAGTTCTAGATCCTAAAATATAAATATTTTTTGAAGAATTTAATAATATTGATGCCTCCTTTAATTTTTCTTCTAATTCTTGACTATACAGAACATTTAGAGTAGACAAACTACTGGATAATTCTTTATACAAAAAGTTTCCTTCTTTATTCCTTAAGTTACTTTGTACCTCTTCAAATGAAAGATTCTGTTTCTTTGTAAATTGTTCAAAATCTTTTTGAAAAGCATTAAAATTTTTGTAACCTAATGTTTTTGAAAATCTACTAATAGTTGCTTCACTAACTCCAATTTCTTCTTTCAATTCATTTAAATTTCTTAATGGAATCAGATCATAATTTTTTAATACATATTTAGCTATTTTCTTATTCGATCTTGAAAAAGAATTAAAGCGTTCATTAATCAAATCTAAAACATTTTCCTTCAATTTATAACCTCCAACAATTTATCTTTAAATCATTATATGAAAGTTTTCTTTAATTGTCAATCATTTTTGCAAAATTTCTTTCATTTTGTTTATTTCGATAAACCATTAATGTAGTATAGATTCACAATAGTAAAAAATTTCATATAATATTTATATTAATCCTAAAAGTATTAAATTCAGCCGTTATTTTTAGTAAACTTATTATATATTTTAATAAATGAACTAAATAAAATTGTCTCTTAATACAATTCTCTAAATTATTTATAATAATTGTAGAATGGTCAAAGATAATTATTGAATCTTTAACCTATAAACAATCTATATTTAAAAAAACCGATGAAATTTTTCACCGGTTATAAATTAAAATTCTATTTAATATTAAGTTTTTTCTTTAAATTTTTTATGTCCTTATCTAGTCTTTCTTCATCAAGTTCTCTATTTTTATTTTCTATTGCCCTATCCACAAGATCCATTAGTTCTGGGTCCATTTCTCTTTCAAGTTTATCCAAAGCTATTCTTACTAGACCACCAAGTTCTCTAAATTTCATTACAGCTCTGTGTTCATCTGATATGTGACCCATTAAAAATCCAAAAGTCCATTCTGCATTTGTCTTTGTCAAAACACATTTGTTATCTATCATTACTCCCTTTTCTTTTAGGGCAAGCAAAAAGTCTCTTAACAATTCTCTATCCATATCAGAAAAAACCATTAATTTTTCTTCGGCTTCAAGACCTACATTTTCTTTTAGATTCTCTTCAAATAATTTTCCTACTTTTTCTTCCAAATTTTCTTTATTTATTTTGTTTAGTTCAATTTCAAATTCATTTGCAACTTTTTCAGTAATTTTTGTCTTTTCACTGTCAAGTCCATATAATAATATTTTTTTCACTTTAACACCTCTTTATGTTTCTACCCAAAATTAATTTATTTATTGGGTATATTATTATTGGGGTGATTTTATGAGATTAAATGAAGGTGACAAAATTATATACGAAAGAGTTTTTACCAAAAAAGATGTGTATGATTATGCAGAAAATTCGAACTTTTGGGGCAAACATCATGAAAGTCCCAATGAAAAAGGAGAATATCTTTTGCAGGGTCTATTAACTGCGAGTCTTACTAATAAAATTGGTGGTGACTATGACATTTTAATGTATAAAATGGAATTTGACCTTCTAAAAAAAGCTTACACAGAAAGAAAGCTCAAATGTATAAATTTAGTTGAAAAAGTTGAAAATAAGTCTGGAAGAAATTTTATAGATATAATGTCAGATGTCTATGACGAAAATGGTGATCATCTTCTTCACGGCATTTTAAAAGGTATTTTATTAGATTAAGTGTGGGAATATTCCTACACTTTTTATTTTGCCACTTATATAAAAATTTTAACCACTTAGCTGAGATTTATTTACTTTTTCTCCTCATGGTTTATATTATAAGTAAAGGAGGTCATATATGGATTTTGAAATTAAAATAGATGAAGCCTACAAAGTTCCCAAGGTCCTTGTTTACACAGACAAAGTTACAGAAGAAGTTTTAAGGCTCAAGTCCTTTGTATTAGAAAATTCAGAAAATCTATTAATTGCTTTTCTTGATGAAAAAATAAAAATTCTAAATCCTTCAAAAATTTATAGAATTTATACAGAGGATTCAAAGGTTTTTGCCGAGTCTATAGATAAAAAATATTTAGTAAAGAAAAGAATTTATCAGCTTGAAGATATTTTGAGAGCTAAAAAGTTTGTTAGAATTTCAAATTCTGAACTTATCAACTTAAATTTAGTTGATAGCTTTGACTTATCCTACTCTGGAACTATTTCTGTAAAAATGAAAAAT
>QWCE01009931.1_pt1 | contig 24832 bp, 23 predicted proteins | sample 1972531 | NCBI WGS metagenome assembly QWCE01 (sample SAMN09866716, study PRJNA288562) | Human gut metagenome isolate term4_stool, whole genome shotgun sequencing... | reverse complement strand
TGGATGGAAACGAATTGAAGAAGAATTAAATACTAAAATGTACTTTGCAGATCCATATTGTGCTTGGCAAAAGGAACAAACGAAAATTCTAACGGTTTACTAAGAGAGTTTTATCCTAAACATATGGATTTATCTAAGACAAACGAAAAAGAAGTTCAAGATGTCCTTAAACTTCTTAATAACAGACCAAGAAAATGCATTAACTACAAAAAACCTCAAGAGTTATTTGATGAGTATTTATGTGAATGTTGCACTTGATTTGACAAATTATCGCACAAAAAAGGAGCTAGAAAAACTAACTCCATAAAAAACATTATCTATTTATTTTTCTTTACATAATCTAAGACAAAGTCCTTAAATCTCTTACCCAGTGGGCTTAGAGGCTTTTCTCTGTGATACAAGAAGTAGAAGTCTCTTGAGAAGTCAACGCCTTTTATGTTAAGGTACTTAAATCTCTTTTCCTTAATATCTCTTTCGATTGCAATCCTATTCATAAAGCTAAGGCCGACGCCCTTGCTTACTAAGGACTTGATTGCTTCATTGTCATCGCATGTGCCAACTATCCTAAGCTTTCTAGCGTCCTTCGAGCTTTGATATATAGCGTTGATTATGGTTTCGAGCGAGGCAGAACCATACTCCCTAAGAATAAAGTTTTCATCGAGTATGTCTTCAAACTTAACTGTGTCGCCATTCTTAAGGTTTTCAAACTTGTCATTTGGCACTATAAGTACACTTGAGTCCTTAACGAGTTTAACAAAATCAAGCTTCGGGTTGTCATTCATCTTGCCGACGATGGCAAAGTCATTCTCATAAGTCAAAATTTTCTTGATAGCTTCCTTTGAATCGCTTCCTTGCAGCGAAAAACTGATTTTCGGGTGCTCTTCAAGGAAAGACTTAATCAAATCAGGAAGGATGTACTCTCTAGGGATGGAGCTCGACAAAATGCTTATCTTACCCTGCAGACCTTGGTCGTAGGCGTCAATCTCATACTTAGCATTGTTGATCTGATCGATGATCTTCTCCGCATGCTCGTACAAAATTTGGCCTGTCGGCGTAATTCGAAACAGCCTACCGCTTCTGTCAATAAGTTCACTGCCGACTTCTTTTTCAAGAGCGGTTATGTGGTTTGACACAGTTGGCTGAGTTATAAAGAGCTTTTCTGCAGCTTTCGAGAAACTTTCTAGCCTAACGACTTCAACAAAAGTTTCTATTTGTCTGATATCCATTTTCTTCCCTCCTCATATATAAAAGATATTTTATCACAAGTATTGATTTTTTTCAAGCTAATTATGCAAATATTACGATTATTCAAATAATATTTATGCGAAACTTGACGTAAGAACAATTATGTTTTAAAATATCTTTGAAGAATAAAATTTATAGGATAAATATATAAGAGGACGTAAATGAAGCATAGTTTTTCTAGCAATATCAAATTTTTAATTAAAAATTGGTTTAAGAAAGATAGTTTTGGGACTATCCTTGTATTTTTGTCGGCTATTGTTACAATAATAATACCGCTTTTTGATGCATATATACTTAAAACGATAACAGCAGCGATTATCGAAGGTCTTGACGCTGAACAATTTATCTTAAGTTTAATCAGTCTATTTATTTTTTACATTTTATTAAAAATTTTAAATACATGGATGGACACTAGAAATGATTTTTTCCAAACTAAGGTCAGTATGCTCTACGGTGTAGACCTTATCTCTGCTCTTATGGATAAGGATCTACTTGATTTTAAAACAGCAGAGCAAAAATCTTTATTCGAAAGATCGAAGTCCTTTGCTTTTGAAGGAGAACAAGCTGATGGCGCTTGGTCTGCGATTAGACTTTCTAAGCTTATCACATCTTTCTTAGGCTTTTTCGCTTATGCAATTATTTTTTCTTTTCTTAGCTACAAATTAGTTGTAATTATCTTAATTTCAGCACTTACTACAGCCTATTTCCAAGATAGGCTTATGCTTTATGGAGACGCAATCACTGATGAGATGGCTAAGGAAGAGTCAAGGCACTATTATATGTATAAAGTTTCTTTAGACGATGGCGCACAAAAAGAGATTCGCTTAAACAATGCTCTTTCATGGTTAGTCTATCACCTAGATAAGATATCAAAAGCATATTACGCGCTTCTTCGCGGATGGACTAAAAAAGCTAATCGAGTCTCTTTAGTCGATGGCATCTTTGGCTTCATCAGAGACTTATTTACCTACGTTTTACTTACAAAGAGCGTTCTTAATGGAGAGATAAGTGCAGCGAATTTTATCTTTTATCTAAGCTTAGTAGTTGGTTTTTCAGAGTGGCTAAATAATTTCTCGGGTCATATAAGGTCGCTTAGGAGAATTTCTCTTGTTTGCGACAAGTACAGGACCTTTGTTCAATATGAAGCACGTGACGATAGTGAAAAAATACATTTGAAGTCTATAGATGAGATAAAATTAGAAGACGTTTCTTTTGCATATGATGAGGATAACGAAATTTTAAAGAATATTAATCTTACTATCAAAAAAGGTGAGTCAATCGCCATAGTTGGGGAGAATGGCGCTGGCAAAACAACTCTTATTAAGCTTATTACGAAGCTTTTTGGTGCTAGTAGTGGCAGGATTTTAATCAATGGCATCGACATTGATCTTTACGATAAAAAGTCCATTTACAAGAGGATAAGTGCTTTATTCCAAGACTACTTCTTGATGCCAACTACGCTTATTAATAATTTGGATGATAAGCAGCAAGATAGGCTTCAGGCAGAAAAGTTTATTGATGAGATGGGTTTAAGTAATAGAGTTACTTCACTAGAAAACGGCTTGGATACTGAGCTAATAAATATCGAAGATAATAAGGTAGAAGGTTTTTCTGGAGGCGAAACGCAAAAGCTTTTATTCATCAAATCTCTTATGAAAGATAGCGACTTATTGATACTTGATGAGCCAACATCAGCTTTAGATCCGATTGCTGAAGAAAAACTTTATCTAAAGTACAAAGACTTTACTAAGGACAAGATGGCGATATTTATCTCACACAGAATTACATCAACGAGGTTCTGCGACAGAATTATTTACTTAGATGATAAAAGTATTGCAGAACTTGGAACTTATGATGAGCTTATGAACTTAGGTGGAAAGTACAAGGCTATGTTTGATATGCAAGCTAAGTATTACAAGGAGAATGAAAATGAAGAAGCAATTTTATAAAGACATCTACAAAATTAAAAAAAGCATATTGCCAACAGTTTTTCTAAATGCTTTGTTATGTGCAGCTGAGCCCTTTATCTTTGTCTACATATCTGGCTACTTACTAAAATTTATAATCGAAGCTAGAGAAATTAGCTTTATAATAAAATTTTCTGTGGCAGCAGCGGCAATATCCTTTGCACTTCACTATATTAAAAACATCACTGAAAACTATAAGTTAGAGTACGGCGACTATTTAAATACTAATGAAAAAAATATTCTTATTAAAAAATTGTTTTCGCTAGATTTTAAGGACCTTGAAGCTAAAGATACAAAGGACAAAATTTTAAGACACAAAGAAGAAAGTGACGGCATGAGCACCATTTACATGGAAGCGATGTATCAATTTTATAATTTTACTGTTAATATAATCAGCATTATTATAGCAATAGTATCATTAATTAGCTTTTATCCAGCACTTTCAAAATCTGTGGATATTAAAGTTTTTGGCTCAAAATATTTTCCTTTACTAATAATATTTTTAATTCTAGCAGTTACTTATGCATTAATCAATTTTAGGAAGAGGGCAGAAGAAAAGAACGAAATCGATAGAGAGACCTATGCGAAAAAATATAAGATTTACGATTATTACATGAGATTACTCTCTGATTACGAGTCGTTAAAGCAGATTAAAATTTATGACGAGAAGGCTTTTATACTTGACGATATAAACGAGAATTTTGTAAAGAGTGGTCTTGGATTAAGAAAGAAAATTGCAAGAAGAACAGGTTTTAGCGAAGGCATAGATGATCTTTTGCTATCGACGCTTGGAATCTTGTTCTTAATTATGCTTGCCATTAAGGCAAAAGGCGGTCTCTTTGGCGTAGACAAGCTTATAATATACTATGGCGCTTTTAAAGCACTTTGTGAAGCAGCAAAGGAGCTTATCAAAACTATTGGCGAAGAAAAAGCACTTGAGCCTAAAGTAGCAATTTTGTATGATATACTTAATTTGAAATCTGATAAAGGTTTTGAAGCAAAGGAAAAAGATTTTACAGAGACTTTGATTAGTGTAAAGGATTTAAGCTTTTCCTATCCAGATTCAAAAATTACTCAGCTAAAAAATCTTAATCTTGAAATAAGGCGAGGCGAAAAAATTGCAATAGTTGGAGAAAATGGTTCAGGTAAAACGACTTTTGTAAATTTACTAACAGGTTTATACAAAGCAAATGAAGGTAGCCTTCTTATTGATGGCGATGTACCTTCACTTGATTTTACTGCGAAAAATATTGGAGTAGTGAGTCAAGACTTTTATCTATTTTCATTTAAGCTTGGAGAAAATATTGCCACAAGTGAAAATTATAATGCTGATGAGTGCGAAAGAGTTTTAAAGCTTGCTAATTTTGAAAAAGCTTATGACTTAGAACAATATATATACACAGACATTGACGAAGATGGTGTGGATATTTCTGGCGGTGAAAGCCAAAAAATTGCACTAGCAAGAGCTCTTTACAATGATAAGGATATATTGATATTTGACGAGCCGACATCAAAACTTGATCCAAAGTCTGAGATGAAAATTTTCGAGAGCTTCAATGAGGCAGCTAAGGGCAAGACAGTCATATTCATTTCTCACAGGATGAGTGCTTGTAAATTTGCGAACAGAGTTATTTTATTCCACGACGGCAAGATTATAGATAGCGCACCACATGAAGAATTATTAAAACGAAATGAAAAGTAGCTTTATAATATAATAGAAGTGGTGAGGTTTATGATTTATTTAGATAATTGTGCAACAACAAAAGTATATAAAGAGGCGATGGATGCGGCGCTTCATGCGTTTGAAGAAGCTTATGCGAATCCATCGAGCATACATAAGGCAGGATTTTTACTAAGGAATGACTTTGAAGAGGCGAGGAGCGTCATCAAAAAATTTCTAAATATCAAGTCTGGCGAAATCATTTTTACGTCTTGCGCGAGTGAGGCGAACAACATTATTGTAAATTCGATTAAGGATATAAAAAAGAAGAAAATTTTGACGACGGCGGTCGAGCATCAAGCGATGAACAAGCCTATAGATAATCTAGTGGCCCATGGCTTTGAAGTGATAAAAATTCATCCTAAGGATGGACAAATCACTTTAGATGATGTCTTGGATAAGCTTGACGATAGTTTTGGCTTTGTATCACTTATGCATGTGAATAACGAAGTGGGCAGCATCATAGACGTAGAAAGCATTTCTCGCGAAGTAAAGAGGCTTTATCCCGATATAATTTTTGCGACTGACGCGGTTCAAGCTTTTGGCAAGCTTCGTATTGACCTAAGCGAAGGCAATATCGATTTTCTTTCGATGTCGGGCCACAAGGTGCACGCGCCTAAGGGCATTGGCTGCCTTTATGCACGTGACATGAACTTGGTTAAGCCACTTATTTATGGCGGCGAGCAAGAATTTTCTCTAAGAGCTGGAACTGAGAATGTTCCGGGCGTTTTAGCTCTTGCTGAAGCAGTTAAAATTTTGGATAAAAATCTTGAAAATAATTATAAATATGTAAATGATTTAAAAAATAAAATGATAGAGAGCCTAAAAGAGCTTGACGGTGTTCACGTCCACTCAGAGGGCGAGGGCTATTCGCCATACGTTTTGTCAATTGCTTTTGACAATATAAAGGCAGAGGTCTTGGTACACATCTTAGAGCAAGATGAGGTCTATATATCAACGTCTTCTGCTTGCTCATCGAAGCAAAAGAAGCACAGAAGAGTACTTGAAGGCTATGGCTACAACGAAAAAGAGGCTGAAGAGACGGTAAGAATTTCATTTTCTGAGATGAACACAGAAGAAGAGGTCTTAAAGGCGGTGGAACTCATTAAAAAATGAGGGCGAGATGCACCTAAAGGGCGGCAACAGAAGGTACTTCGAGCAAAAACTTATTTCAAACATCGATAAGAACATGAAGGACATCGGCTACGACAGCCTTTATAATGATATCGGCAAGATTATCATTGAGATAGACGATGCAAAATCTGAAAAAGCGATTGAAGCTTTAAAGAAAGTCTTCGGCATTGTTTGGATCAGAAAGGCTTATAGATGCGAAAAAGATATCGAAGTAATCAGGCGCCTCGCTATTGACCTAGTTAAGGAAAAAAATTTAAAAGGCACTTTCAAGGCGGCATCGACGAGGGCGGACAAGAAGTTCCCGCTTAATTCGATGGAGCTTGCAAGAGACATAGGCGCTGCCATACTCACAAATACGGACGGACTAAAAGTTGATGTGCATACGCCCGAACACGAAGTTTACGTCGACATAAGGAAATTTGCCTACGTTTCAGTAGAAAAGCACAAGGCACTAGGCGGTATGCCAAAGGCAACTAACGGCAAGGCACTTTGCCTACTATCAGGCGGCATAGACAGTCCAGTCGCTCTATATATGATGGCGAAGCGCGGTGTTAAGGTCGATGCGATACATTTCCACTCATATCCATTTACCTCGCTGCAAGCACTTGATAAGGTTAAAGGCCTTAGAGATATAGTCGCTGCCTATACTGGTGATATCAAGCTATATTCATATAATATGCTTGACGCATACACAGCCATCAACCAAAATATGAATGTTTCGTATACAACAGTCGTTTCAAGAAGGATAATGATGCGCGTTGCGAAGAAGCTCGCTCACGACAAGGGTTACGACGCCATCATTACAGGTGAAAACATCGGCCAAGTCGCATCTCAGACAATGTATGGCATTAAAGCGATAGAGGACGCGACAGACATGGTCATCTTTAGACCGCTCATAGCCTTTGATAAGCTTGACATCATTGACATAGCGAAAAAGATAGGCACTTATGATAAATCGATAGAACCATTCGACGACTGCTGCTCAGTATTTTCGCCCGACCATCCACAAACGAGACCACTAATCGCTGATGTTAAAATAGAAGAAGAAAAGGTAGATATAGACGCAATTGTAGAAGATATTTATAAAAAAGGAGAATTACTATGAAGATAAGTTTTTTAGGCGCGGCACAAGAAGTAACAGGATCCAACTATTTGCTTGAAGCCTGTGGAAAGAAGATAGTCATAGACTGCGGCATGTTTCAAGGCAGTAATGACCTTGAAGAGCTGAACAAAAGGCCCTTTGACTATAATGTAAGGGACATTGACAAGGTCCTCATCACTCACGCACACATCGACCACATAGGAAGGCTACCGAAGATGGTCAAGCACGGCTACGACGGCGAAGTCATCATGACTAAGGCGACTATGGACCTAGCGCCAGTCATGCTCTACGACTCAGTCAAGATTGGTATGCAAGACGCCGAGACTGAGACTAAGAAGAATCTTCGTCAAGGCCTTGACCCAGTTGAGCCTCTTTACACAGACGTTGACGTTGATGAGACTCTTAAGCTATTAAGGGGCTATGCTTATGGTGAAGAGATAGAGCTTTTTGATGGGATCAAAATCAACTTTAGAGATGCAGGTCATATACTTGGCTCAGCCATTTTAGAAGTTTACATAAATGAAGATGGTAAAGAGACTAAACTTGTATTTTCTGGCGACCTTGGTATGCCGGACAGGCCTCTACTGAAGGATCCTACTTTCATCAAGGATGCGGACTACGTCATTATGGAATCAACTTATGGCAATCGCAATCACGAGAAAATTACGGACAGCACTCAAAAACTTATTGATATCATAGACAAGACTGTTGCCAGAGGCGGAACCGTTCTAATACCGAGCTTTGCAGTTGGTAGGAGCCAAGAGCTTATATATTTACTTAACAAAGAATTCGAGAAGAGAAAGAACCAAAACGTAAGAGTTTTTCTTGATTCGCCGATGGCGGTCGACGCGACAGAAGTATTTATGCGCAACTACGATGTTTTAGACGAAGAAACACAAAAGCTATTAAAGTCGGGCGACGATCCTCTTATGTTTAAGCACCTAAAATACATTCGTGAGACAGAGGACTCAAAGGCACTTAACGCAGACGAGGGACCAAAGGTCATCATCGCATCATCAGGCATGATGACAGCAGGCAGGATCAGGCATCACTTAAAGAACTGTCTGTGGGACAAGAGAAATTCGCTTGTCATAGTTGGCTACCAAGCAGAAGGCTCCTTAGGCCGCATCATTCTGGGTGGCGTAAGAAGAGTTAAGCTCTTTGGTCAAATGGTGGACGTAGGCCTAGAAGTTTATGACTTACAAGGCTTTTCTGCACATGCCGATCAAAATATGCTACTAAAGTGGCTAGATGCCTTTGATAATAAGCCTAAAAAAGTATTCTTGGTTCATGGCGAGAGCGATGCACAAGAAATTTTAAAGCAAAAGATAATTAGAGACGAAGGCCTTGATGTATACGCACCAAAGCTTGGCGAAACCATTGACCTAGCTACTGGTGAAAGCGTAAGGATTGAGGTTCACAAGAACAAGCTCGCAGGCGAAGAAGAGCTTAAGAAGAGCTTTGACAATCTATTAGCCGCTTTCTCAAACATAGTTATGAGCTCAAATAAATTATATACGAAGGAACACTTAAAGAAGAGTAAGAAGCTTAAGGACGCACTTGACGAGGCAGAGCTAGCCTTAGTTAATGTCAATAAGGAGCTTAACTCGTAGGAGGAGAAAATGAAGTACACAAAAACACTGAAGCGCCTGCTTGGAGACGCGATTAGAACAGACAGGAAGATGATTCTTTACATCTTATTTGCCTGTCTCTTAGGGGCCTTCGCTCCACTAGTATTATCACTAATGCCTAAGCTAATAGTTGGAGTAGTAGAAAATCCAGGCACAGACGCGATTAGAAGGATTTTACTAATCTCACTTGGCTTTTTTGTCTTGGAGTTCTTAGTTGAGGGCGTAAGCCTTTACTGCTCAAATCAAGTAATAGTAGTAGCTAACAAAACAAGATTTGAGCTAATGAATGAGCAAAATAAAAAGATGGCGTCTGTCGACTATAAATACATAAGTGACAGATCTATCTTTAAGATGTATGGCATGGCATTTGAAGCAACAAGCGGAGACTGGGGCGGAGTTACTGGCATGCTTAGAGAGTTTGCCAGAATCGCACCTATAATTCTCTCACTAATACTTATTGGGGGAGTCATCACAGTGTTATCACCTTTGACAGGAGCTTTACTACTTTTATATGCAATTACTTATGCTTATGCACAAAGAAAAGCAAACAAAGAAGTGACAGACAATGATGCCGAGATAAATAAAATAATAGATGAGATTAGATACTACAATAAAACTGCTGGTGATTTTAAATCTGGTAAAGAAATAAGGCTTTTTAATTTAAAAGACATGATACTTAATGCTTATAAAAACGTTATTGATAAGAGAAAGAGTTTTAGTCTAAGAGCTGTGAATAAAACTTTTAGAAAGAGCCTTTTATCAGTTTTAATCTTAATCATTGCTCAGGGCATTTTTGCTTACACACTTATACTTAGCTTTAAAAACGGCTCAGTCGATACTGGTAGCTTTTTGATGTATCTAACACTTATGCTGCAATTTGTTTTATTGGTCGATAGGGCTATAGAAGACTATGAATTTTACGTAGTTAATCAAACTATATATGTAGAAAATCTTTATGATTTACTTGAAACAGATAAACTAAATATAACCCACGGCGATAGAGATAAACTTAGTGGCGCTGTTGATATTGAGTTTAAAAATGTTACTTTTGCTTATCCAAATACAGATAAGAAAGTACTTGACAACTTAAGCTTTAAGATAGCTAAGAACGAAACCATTGCCCTAGTTGGTAACAATGGTGAGGGTAAGTCCACTATAATCAATTTATTAGTAAGATTATTTAGACCAGACGAAGGCGAGATACTTCTTAATGGCGTAAACATCAACGAGTTCAAGGAAGAAGAGCTATATAAGATGTTTGCCTGCATATTCCAACAGGTAAATATCTATCCGTATACACTTGGTAATAATATTTCTATGCATGAAACTTATGACTTGGAAAGAGCCAAGAGAGCAATTGAGGACGTGGGACTTAAGGAGCGTATCGAAGAAGAGAAAAACGCTTACGAAAGAAACATGTCTCATGAAGTTGCTAAGGACGCTCTTGAACTATCGGGCGGACAAGAACAAAAACTTGCCATCTCGAGAGCTGTGTACAAGGACTCACCTATACTTATACTTGATGAGCCGACAGCAAACCTCGATGCACTTGCTGAGCACGAAATTTATTCAAAGAAGGGCGGAAAGATCTTCGAAGAGGGTACTCACGATGAGCTTATGAAGAAGAAGGGTGAATATTACGAAATGTTCACTATACAAGGTAAATACTATACTAAGGAGGCCTAAATATGAAAAACTTTAAAGAACATATGAAGATATATGGCTTCATGATCAAATCAATTTGGGAATACTCCAAGAAAACAGTATTTTTAATCTTACTGGCCTCATTGTCATCAGCAGGACTATTGATGATAAATGTATTCTTACCAAAACTAGTTATTGACTCAGTAATGAATGGCGCTGGCTTTGAGATAGTGACTTACGTAGTACTTTTGGTGCTTGCAAACGTTGTCTTAGCCAAGATACCTGGCTACGTCAACAACTACATCAATAACGTAGACATCCCTGGCGTGCAACAAAAAATTCGCTACAATATTTGTGAAAAGACTATGAAGCTTGATTATTCCATGCTTGAGAACAAAGACTACATGATTCTTAAGGACCAAGCAGACTTCATCATGAGCACTCAATCACCTCTAGCAAACTTCGTTCAAATAGCTGCGGAAGTATTTGTATCCTTTGTAGTTGTCATCTTCTTAGCGGTAATCGCTTTTAGTTTCTCCTGGGTTTTAGGTCTTGTGCTTCTCTTAGTAGCGTGCCTAAACTTTGTCATAGGCGCTTGGGCGAACAAGAAGATGGGAGACTTCTTAGCTTCACTTGAAGATATAAACAGAAAATTTTCTGCTTACATGAGTATTATTTATGACAATAGTAAGATGATGGATGTAAAGCTATTCTCAATGCATAATTTGGTCAATGGATCCATATATAAGCTGATGAAGGACATAAGCGCAGGTATAGCGAATATGTATACCATAAACTCACTTTCATTCTTCTTTAGTGGTATCTTAGACGGCGTATCGAGAGCTTTAAGCTACATCTATATATCAGTAAGAGCCGTATCGAACGTTTTTGGACCGCAAATCTCAATCGGTTCCTTCGCTCTATACACATCGGCCTTTGTTAACTTTAACCAAAGAGTTAGAATCATCTCGCAAAACTATGTCAACATGATTATGATGAGGAACATGACAGAGCCTTATTATAGATTTATGATGCTACCTGAAGAAAAGGCGAAAGCATACGAATATGAAATGCCTAAGTCCATTGATACGATTGAGTTTAAAGACGTTTGGTTCAAGTACCCAAGCTCTGAAGACTATGTTTTAAAGAATTTATCCTTTAACATAAATAAGGGCGAAAAGATTTCCATAGTTGGTCTTAATGGTGCTGGCAAGACAACCATCATCAAGTTAATGACAAGGCTATATGAGCCAACAAAGGGCGAGATACTTCTTAATGGTCTTGATATATCAAAGATAAAGATGGATGAGTACCAAAAATTTATTTCCGTTGTTTTCCAAGACTATAATATATATAACTTCTCTGTGGCAGAGACTGTTGCATCAAGGGCTGACTACGACAGAGAAAAAGTTACTAAAGTATTGAAAGATATTGATATAAAGCTATGAGAATGAGTAAAATGTTTTTTAAAACATTGAGAGAGGATCCTAGCGAAGCAGAGATTGCATCACATAAACTACTATTAAGAGGCGGCTTTATCAAGAAGAGCGCCTCAGGAATTTATTCATACATGAACCTTGGTTACAGAGTAATCAGAAAGATCGAAGAGATAGTTAGAGAAGAGATGGACTCACACGACGCTCAAGAGATCAACATGAGTGCTGTTCAGCCAAGAGAGCTTTGGGAAGAGTCAGGTAGATGGGATACCTTCGGACCAGAGATGTTTAAGCTAAAGGACAGAAACGACAGAGAATTCTGTCTTGCACCAACAGCCGAGGAGTTTTTCACAGACCTTGTAAGAAGCGATGTAAACTCATATAAGAAGCTGCCAATAAATATCTACCAAATCAAAACTAAGTACAGAGACGAGAAGAGACCTAGATTTGGTATCAATAGAGCGAGAGAGTTTTTGATGAAGGACGCATACTCCTTTGACAAGACTCAAGAGGACATGGTGACTAGCTACAAGAACATGTGGGAAGCGTACGAAAACATCTACGACAGACTTGAACTTGATTACAGGATAGTTAGAGGCGACTCAGGCGCCATCGGTGGTAACGAATCACACGAGTTCACTGCTTTATCAGATGTTGGTGAGGGCGTGATCACATATTGCGACAGCTGCGATTTTTCGGCGACTGATGAAAAAGCAGAAGTAGCTTATAAATATGACAATAGTAGCGAAGATATAAAAGAGCTTGAAAAAGTTGAGACAAAAGGCGTTAAAACTATTGACGATTTAGCAGAACTTTTAAAAGTAGATAAAGATAGATGCCTTAAGGCAGTTGACCTTATGGTTAAGGGAGAAAAGATCGTAGTCTTCATACCAGGATCAAGAGAGCTTAACTTAACAAAATTAATAAAGCACCTTGGCTGCGCAGAGCATGAGATTGAGATGATGGGCGACGAAGACATCAAGTCCATGGGCTCTTTCCCAGGCTATACTGGTCCTATCGGTCTAAAAGCTGATAGACTTATCGCCGATGAGAGAGTTAAAAATATCAAAAACATGGTCATAGGCGCGAACGAAGAAAATTATCACTATATGAACTATAACATAAGTGATAATGAAAAATTTGAATTCGTAGACGATTTACTAATGATAGCTGAGGGCGATGTGTGTCCTAAGTGCGGCGGTAAGCTTGAGTTCAAGAGAGGTATAGAAGTCGATATCAAGAACAGTATCTGCTATAGTTGAGCAAAACAACGATGAAAAGGGTATCATCTGGCCGATATCATCATGTCCATACGAAGCCATCGTAACAATAGTCAATGTAAAAGACGAAGAGCAAAATAAACTTGCTGAAGATATTTATCAAAAACTATTGGCGGAGAAGGTCGAAGTGCTTCTTGATGACAGAGCAGAAAGAGCCGGCGTTAAGTTTAACGACAGAGACCTAATCGGTATACCTCTTAGAATTACAGTAGGTAAGCTTGCTAGCGAAGGCAAAGTTGAGTACTCAACTCGCCGTGAGATGGAAAATGAAGAGATAGATGCTAGCGAAGCCATTGACAAGATAATTGCTTATATAAAGGAAAGGAAGAATAATCGTGGATAAAAAAGTTAGAGTAAGATTTGCACCATCGCCAACAGGTTTTGTGCACATAGGCTCATTAAGAACAGCGTTATATAACTACTTATTCGCTGAAAAGATGGGCGGCGACTTCATCTTAAGAATCGAAGACACAGACAGAACACGTTTTGTCGAAGGCGCTATAGAAAACTTGATAAACTCACTTCACTGGGCAGGCATACACTACAGCGAAGGCGTTTTCATTGAAGATGGCAAGGTAGTTCAAAAAGGCGACTACGGTCCATATATACAATCAGAAAGACTTGATATATATAGAAAATATGTTGATCAGCTAATCGAAGAAGGCAAGGCATACTACTGCTTCTGCGATAAAGAAAGACTTGACAGAATCAGAGAAGAAAGACAAATCAAGGGCCTTATACCAAAGTATGATGGCTTCTGTAGAAATATTCCTCTAGACGAAGCAAAGAAAAGAGTTGCAAATGGCGAGCCATATGTAGTTAGACTAAAATTACCAAAGGATACAGACATAACATTCCACGACGTAGTTAGAGGCGACATCACCATCAACACAGAAGATATAGATGATCAAGTACTACTAAAGTCAGACGGTTTCCCAACATATCACATGGCAGTCGTAGTCGACGACCACCTAATGGGCATAACACACATCGTTAGAGGGGAAGAGTGGCTACCATCTACACCAAAGCACGTATTTTTATACGAGGCACTTGGCTGGGAAAAACCAGAGTACGTTCACTTACCAACAGTACTTAACAAAGACAGAAAGAAATTATCAAAGAGACAAGGCGACGTATCAGTAGAAGACTTCAAAGACAAAGGCTATTTGCCAGAAGCACTAAATAACTACTTAGCACTAGTTGGCTGGTCACCAGAAGATAATAAAGAGATATTTACCATGGATGAGCTAATCAAAGAATTCTCCTTCGAAAGAGTTTCTAAGACAGGCGGCATCTTTGACAAAGACAAACTTGATTGGGTAAACGCACAATTCTTAAGAAATCAAGATATAAATGTATTAAGAGAAGAAGCGAGCGAAGAACTAATTAAGGCAGGACTAATCACAGAAGACTTTGCAAAAGAAAACAAAGAGTACATGGAAGTTTTAATCGATACACTTAAGGATAATATATCTTTAATGACAGAATTGCCAGAAAAAGCAAGATTCATCTTCGAAGAGCTTCCACTTGCAGATGAAACAAAAGAGTTCTTAGAAGGAGACAATGCAGAAAACGCTAAAGTACTTGCAAACGCCATCGAAGAAGAGCTTGCATCAGTAGACGAAATCACACTTGATTACGCCAAAACATTCATGAAGAGCATACAAAAGAAGACAGGCATCAAAGGCAAAAACCTTTATATGCCAGTTAGAGCGATGATTTCCTTCTCAGTACACGGACCAGAAATGGATAGGATACTTTACTTATTAGGTAAGGAAAAGATATTCAAGAGACTAGATAAATTTAAATAAGATAATGGAAAAAGATTATGGGCTTTGCGCGATGCAGAGCCCATTTTTTATGAAATTGAATATAATAAAATAAATACTTGACAACAAATTATAAAACAATTATAATATAATTATAGAATAGGTACAAAAGGAAGTAAATATATGGAATTTGAATGGGACGAAAATAAAAATAAAATAAATAAAAAGAAACATGGAATTTCATTTGAAGATGTAGAGTCTGTATTTGCTGATTTTTCTGCAATTATCTTTGATGATCCTGATCATTCAGAAACTGAAGAGCGTTTTTTAATCATAGGAATGAGTTTGCGAAAAGGAATTTGTATTGTTAGTCACTGTTACAGAAATAATGAAAACATTATAAGAATTATATCCGCAAGAAAAGCTACAAAGAATGAACAAATGATATATATTAATGGTATTTAGGAGGTATAAAATGAGAGAAGCGAAAAGCACAGGCATACCATATCAAACTTTAATCAATTTATATCTTGAAGATTGTGTCGCAAATAATAAAAGCTTAAAAATGACTTGGAAGTAAATCTTAAATTACACAAAGAAGTAGGGGAGACTCTACTTCTTTTTTTGGGTAATATTTAGATAGAAATATACATACAATACATTTGCATAAAAAAAAGTTTTAGCTGTGAATCAATTGACCCTAGGCTAAAACTTTTTTATTGCTTTATTTACTTTATTTCAAATTCAATGACGCCTTGAGCATCAACGGCTTTAATTATAAGCGTAGTCTTAATACTTTGACGTTTTTCTACATATCCAATAATTGTTTCCTTATGTTCATTAGCATTTAAGTCAGTGTATTTCATCATTAAACTTCCCTCATAAAAAGTATCGCTATAACTTATCTTTATAGTTTTCTTTTCATTAGCTTCTAAACTAACTTTATAAAATGACTCTTCATTTGATAAGAATAAATTTAAATCATTTACCTTTTCTGTACTTTCATTTTTGATTGTAAGTGTAATAAGTTCTTCATGTTTAGAATTCATTAAGTAATAAGCTAGTAAAACTAAAACAACTAAAGCTAGAATTATAGAAATTTTGTTCTTTGAACTTTTATTCATATAGCATCACTCCTATGAATTTATTATATCATATAATTATTAATTAAGTGTAAAGAAAGTGTTACAATTTATTAATTTCGTTTTTATTCTTCTTAACCACAGTACTTAGTATCAAGATACCAATTATGTTCGGTATAACCATAAGACCATTCAAAAGGTCACTTACGTTGTATATAGCGTCGACGCTAACTATAGTTCCGCCAACCACAGCGATGATTGCGAAGATCTTGTAGTAGTTGATTGCGTCCTCACCGAATAGGTACATAACGTTCGATTCGCCATAGTAGTACCAGCCAAGTATAGTCGTGAAGCCAAAGAAGAAGACCGATATCGCGTAGAAGACCGAGCCCGATCCGCCTAGAGCGATGTCAAAGCCGTTTTGCAAAACGCCTGCGAAGTGAGCTCCCTCAATCTCATTTGCGCCAGTCACTAAGATGATTAGCGCCGATACAGTGCATACGACGAAAGTGTCGATTATAACAGTTATCATCGAGATGTAGCCTTGCTTAGACGCGTGATCCACGTCAGCGATGGCGTTTGCATGAGGAGTTGATCCCATACCCGCTTCATTTGAGAATAGTCCGCGCGCCATACCATGCTTAAGAGCCTCTTTGATGCTGAAGCCGACAGCGCCGCCAGCAGCCGCTTTCCATGTGAATGCATTTGCGAATATACTTTTAAAAACTGGGCCAATGTTTGCCGAGTACTTTAGTAAAATTACTAGACCATGAATCAGGAACATCGCTATCATGAATGGAACGACCTTAGTCGCAACCTTTGCGATGGATTTTGCTCCACCTATAATTATAAATGACAAAAGTACTGCGATGAAGGCACCAGTATATACAGGCGCGATATTAAATGAGCTTTCAATAACGCTCGCAACCGAGTTTGATTGAACCATGTTGCCAGCGAAGGCTAGTGCAATGATTATGAATATGGCAAAGACAGCAGCTAAAAATTTTCCAAGAGCCTTGTTCTTGATGCCTCTTGATAAATAGTAGGCAGGTCCGCCGAAGTAGTCGTCACCTTTTTTCTCTCTATATAGAATAGCTAGAACTGTTTCTGAATAAATGATAGCCATGCCTAAAAAGCCCGAAACCCACATCCAGAATATACTTCCAGAGCCGCCAAGCATGATGGCAGCGGCAACACCTGCGATGTTACCAGTACCTATTTGCGCGGCAAGCGAAGTGTAGAACGCTTCAAGAGGCGTTACTAGGCCATTCACAGCGTCTCTTTTAGACTTCTTAAGCTCTTTAAAACCTTGTCCAAGCTTAGTAAATTGAATAAAGCCAAGCTTTACAGTTAAGTAAAGACCAGCAAAGACAAGCAAGAAAACTAATAAATAGTCCCATATAAAATCTTTGATCAATAATATTGTATCCATATTTCCTCCTTACTTAAGCTTTGGCTCGTTCAATCTGCGAGCTTCCTTCGAAACTATATTCGATAGTAAAACTAGACCTATGACATTCGGTATAACCATGAGGGCGTTGAACGTGTCCGAAAGCACCCAAACAAAGTCAACAGATACGACAGTACCAACGATTACAGCGATTACGACAAGAAGTCTATAAACCAAAACAGCCTTTTGCCCAAACAAGTAAACAATGTTCGACTCACCAAAGTAGTACCAACCGACAATAGTTGAAAAAGCGAAGAAGAAGAGACTTATCGCTAAGAATATTACGCCCGGCTTGCCAAAAGCAATCTCGAAGCCCTTTTGCGTAACGGCAACCGAGTCAAGACCATTTTCAAAAGAATATATATGAGCGTTAGTTAACAAGATAATCATAGCAGTTACAGTACAGATGATGATACCAGTTAATACACCGAAGATGGCAGATAGACCTTGGTCCGCTGGTTTATCAACAGTCGCTACAGCGTGAGCATGAGGCGTAGAGCCCATCCCAGCTTCATTCGCGAATAGCCCGCGCGCAAGACCCATCTTGATTGCATGCTGAACACTGATCCCAACAGCGCCGCCAAATACAGCCGAGGTACTGAAAGCACTTTTAAATATTAGTTTAAATACAGGGATGATATTTTGTCTAAACATAACAAGAATAACAAGACCAGATAAGATAAAGACAGCAGCCATGACAGGCACTATCATCTCAGCGATCTTAGAAATTCTTTGCACACCACCCATAACTATCATACTGACAAGAACCGCAAGGATAATGCCAGTGTAAGCGGGTTTGATGCCGAAGCCCTCTTGCATCGATAGAGCGATAGAGTTCGATTGAACCATGTTGCCCGCGAAGCCCAAGGCAAGTATCAAAAATATTGCAAAGACAATAGATAAGACCTTAGCAAAGCGTTTGTTCTTCACGCCTTGACTTATGTAGTACGCAGGTCCGCCATAAACTTCGCCGTCCTTCTTTTGTCTGAAGACTTGAGCTAAAATCGCCTCAGCAAAAATCGTCGACATGCCAAGTAGACCCGAGATCCACATCCAAAATACAGCACCCGGTCCACCAGCCATGATGGCCGATGCCACACCGCCAACCGATCCAGTACCAAGCTGAGCTGCAACAGCCGTGGCAAGCGCTTGGAACGAGCTAACCTCGCCCTCCTTCTTAGGCCCAGCATCCTTTTTAAATACATTTCCTAAAGTAGACTTCACAGCAAGACCAAGCTTAGTGAATTGCGGAAATTTTAATTTAATCGTAAAAAATAATCCAGCAAAGACCAAGAGGAAAATGATTACATAGTCCCACAAGAAGTCCTTAATATGAATAATAAAATCCATGATACCTCCAATCTGCTTCCTTCTAAGTAAAAATATCAATTTAATCAATTACTCAACGTATATGTATAAACTTTACTTATATATAGATGAGTAAGTATTAATTAATATTATATAATAAAAAAATTACTTAGTCAAACGAAATGATTTGGGGAATGGATGAGAAGATTATATATAGAATTAACAATTGAAAAAATTTCAAATTGGTGTTATAATAATTTTAAATACTAAAGTTTTAGAGAGGTGACTATACAATGTATAATATAGCAAATTATTTAGACAATGACAATATTATTGTTAAACAAGAGCTTGGACCTTTTAAAGTAATAGAATATAAAAGGGATTTAAGCACAAACATTTTATCCGCTCAAGCTAATTATTATGCCAGCGAGATGAATATCAGGAAGAGACAACTATACTGTGAGGTGGGCCAATCAGAAATTACGTTGCAAGCTGGATCTATGCAGTGGACTGTAGGTGATGTAAAGGCAACTACAGGTGTAAAAGGAGTAGGAGATTTTTTAGGCAAAACTCTTAAAGGTGCAGTTACAAAAGAATCTGCCATTAAACCAGAATATGTTGGAAATGGAGTTTTAGTAACAGAACCTACATATAAGTATTTAATAATATCAAGTCTTAAAGAGTGGGAAGGACAAGTTATATTAGATGATGGGATTTTTATTGCTTGTGATTCTAAAATAAAACATAAAACAGCCATGAGAAATACAATTTCGTCAGCTACTCTAGGCAAAGAAGGTCTATTTAACCTTTCATTAGTTGGAACAAATGAATGTTTTGTCGTTGAGAGCCCTGTGCCAAAGGAAGAATTAATAGAAATAACATTAAATGACGATGAACTAAAAATAGATGGAGCTATGGCACTTGCATGGTCAAGCACTTTAAAATTTACAGTAGAAAGGTCAGGAAAAACGCTTATTGGCTCTGCTGCATCAGGCGAAGGACTTGTTAATGTGTATAGAGGAACAGGAAAAGTTTGGATAACGCCAGTACTTTAGAAAAAAAGTGTTAAGATAAAATATCTTAAAATAATAAATAAGTAAAAATGTGGAGGTATCATGATGAAAAAGGGATTTAAAATTTTTGGTATTGTTTTATTGGTTTTAGTTGTAGTTGGTATTTTTGCACCAAAAGAGTCTGATGACAATGTTAAGGATAAGGGAGAGATAGCTAATAAAGAAAATATTGAACAAGATTCTGAGAATAACAAAGAAGAAAAATTCTCTGTAACTTTAAATGGAATTGATATGGGTGAATATGGACAAGAATTTATTCTTAATAAGGATACTGATATGCCTACAAAATATATTGCATATAAACTTCCTGCTGGAAAATATAAAGCAACAAATTTAGATAAAAAGTATGTAGGCAGTTTGCTTGTATATACTGATGAAACACACATTGTAGATGGCTGGGAAGAATGCGTAGGAGGTTCTAGTCCTGAAACTGTAGAGCCTGGGAAATCAAAAGAAATAGAAATTCATGATAATGAGCATATAAAAGTAATACCTTCTGAAGAAAAGAGTGGATTTTTACTTGAGAAAATTGCTGAGTAAAGTGCATTTCGTTAAATATATTATATAGGGGTTACTATTGGAGTTGATTATATGATTCTTATTGGATACAAAAAATGCACTACTTGTAAGGGCATTGAAAAGATGCTTGATGAAAAGAATATAAAATACACTTACAGGGAGATTGACAAGGACGTTCCTACTGTAAAGGAACTAAAGAAGTGGCACAAGGCGTCGGGTCTTGACATCAAGCGTTTCTTCAACACTTCGGGTCTTGTTTATAGGGACATGAATCTTAAGGATAAACTGGGCGATATGAGTGACGATGAAAAATACAAACTTTTATCGACTAATGGCATGCTTGTGAAGAGACCGATACTTATCAAGGATGATGGCTCTTTTGTGGCTGTAGGTCCTGATGTGAAAAAATATTTAGCATAAAAAATTCGGACTGAGATGAAATCAGTCCGTTTTTGTATATTTATTTAATTATTCCTAAATTTATTTTTGCTCTTAGCACGCGTAAAACATGTTCGTCGATATCTTTTTCTTTTATCTCGCCACTTGCCACAGCTGTTTTTATGGCGGCGATGTCGTTAATAAAGTCTGCCCCGCAAAGCATGTCGGCGCCTGACTTAATCGCAAGCACTGCGGCATTTTTCTTGCCTACATATTTTTTTATGCCTTGCATTGCCAAATCATCTGTGATTATGACGCCATCAAAACCAAGTTTTTCTCTTAAAATTTTATGAACTGCTGGGGATATAGATGCCGGCGCATTCTTATCCATGGCCTCTACTATGTTGTGTGAGACAAGTACCATCGACGCTTTTGCCTCAATCCCTGCCTTGAATGGAATAAAATCTTCTTTTTCAAATTTTGCCATCGGTCTTTTGTCGCGAACAAGATTTGTGTGAGTGTCTTTGTTATTGCCATAGCCTGGAAAATGTTTTAGGACGCTGCCCATGTGCGCTTCATTCATCACGCTTACAACGCTTTTTACATATTCTGCAGTTTCTGCTGGGCTCTTGGCAAAGCTTCTTTTGTATATAAAGTCATTTTTATTTGTAGAAATGTCTGCAACTGGCGCAAAATTTAGATTGATGCCTATGCTTTTTAATAGCTCCGATTTTTCTTTCGCGTCACTCTTAATTCGCTCCATGCCGCCATGCTTATACAAATACTGCGGTGAGGCGAATGGATATTTTCTGAAATTCTTGTTCGTGCTCACACGATTGACTGTGCCGCCTTCTTCGTCCACGGCTATGAACATAGGGATCGCCGAAGCATTTTGATAGCTTTGTATATTTTTTACTACAGCATCTTTCGCTTTGCCTTTAAAGTCTCTTCCGAATAATATATAGCCGCCTAAGTGATGCTTCTTAGCGAGTGCTGCTGCATCTTTATCAGGACAGCGCGCGATAAATATCTGGCCAATCTTTTCATCAAGAGACATATTTTCTAATAGCTTTTCTTCTTTTGTCTTCTCTGGCAATTTTTTCTCCTCTATTGGCTTTGCTTCGCCATTCATTTTTGCCTTGTCATTTACTTTTGAAATCTGCATCGTTTTTCGCCTTACACGTTACAAACACAGTCATTGACATAATAATAAAAAGTGTTAATAAAATTTTCTTTTTCATCTATTTCACATTCCTTACAAGTATTGCCTTGATCTTGACGTCCTGAGAGCGCCACTTTGTCTCGTACTCGCTGATGAAGTCGTCTTGGAACTCATCTATCATCAAGTCATCTGTTTTGAAAATTATCTCGAAGCCCTCGCGTTCGAAGTACTTAAGCGAGGCCTCATAAAGACCTTGATCGTCGGTCTTGAGCCTAATCGTCCCACCATTTTTAAGAATTTTTTTATACATCTTTAGTTGATCGGGGTAAGTGAGGCGTCTTTTATGCTGTTTGTTCTTTGGCCATGGGTTAGGAAAGTTTATATAAATTTCCTCAACCTCGTTCTCTTGGAAGTACTCATCGACGTTTCTAATGTCTGCAAGCACAAGCCTTACGTTCGACGTGTCCTCTTCTTCAAGCATGCGCTTTGCATAAACGAGGCAGCCCTCTTCCATATCGATGCCGACGAAATTTTTCTCCTTAAATGTATTTTTCAAATAATTAATAAAGCTGCCCATGCCGGAGCCAAGCTCTAGGTAGATGGGACTATCATTTCCGAAGTCCTCATGCCATTTGCCCTTGTTCTCCATGGGTCTGTATCTAAAGATGGGGCTCTCTTTAAGTTCAGGCAGCGCCCACCATTTCTTTCTCATTCTCATTTTATCACCAAGATTAGTTTAGCATATGATGGCTAAAATTGCAAGTTTGTGTTATAATATTTACATAAAGGGGGTTTATATATGTTAGCTCTTGTAAGTGGCGCTTCGCGAGGCATTGGCAAGGCTATAGTGATTGAGTTTGCCAAAAAAGGATACGATGTCTGCATCAATTACCATGAGCATGGTGATGAAGCGATAAAAATTTTAGATGAAGTAAAAAAATATTCGAACGGCTTTGTTTATGGGGCAGACGTTTCAAATTATGATGATGTATCTAAATTGAAGGAAGAAATATTTAAAAGATATAAAAAAATTGATGTGCTTGTGAATAATGCGGGCGTGGCATTAACTAAGCTTGTGCAAGAAACGAGCGAAGAGGAATACGATACTGTATTTAACACGAATATGAAGGGCGTCTTCAACATGACTAAGGCATTTATCAAGCCGATGATACATGAGGGCGCGGGATGCATAATTAACGTAACGAGCATGTGGGGCGAGACGGGAGCCGCGATGGAGACTGTTTACAGCGCATCGAAGGGGGCTGTCATCGCTTTTACTAAGGCGGTCGCTAAAGAGGCGGCACCATCGGGCGTGAGAGTAAACGCAATAAGTTTGGGCTGTATAGCAACTGAAATGATGAAGGTGTATTCAGAGGCTGAAATCGATATGCTTCGTGATGAAACGCCGCTTGAGGTCATCGGCACGGCAGAGGACGCAGCGAAGGCGGCAGTTTTCTTAGCATCACAGGACGCAAAATTCATTACAGGCGAAGTGCTTCGTGTGAACGGGGGCTTTTATATATGAAAAAAAAGAAAACTCTTCCAATTATAATAATCGCTCTGCTATTAGCTCTAAACGTATTTACTCTTTTGTTTTTAAATATAGTAAATGTTACTGGTGATAGCATGGCGCCTGTGGCAAATGATGGGGATAAATTTCTTGCGATTAAAAAGCCTTTATTCAGTGATATCAAAAGAGGCGACATTGTTGGGGCAAGATCTGAAGCCTTGGGCATTGATATGATTAAAAGAGTAGTAGCTCTTCCTGGTGAACACATTGAAGTCACTAAAAAAGAAGGACTTTTGATAAATGGCAAGAGGATTTACGAGACTTATCTTGGAGATAAATATATGAATGATTTTTCTTGGGTAGATAGGGACAATGGCTGGACGCTTGCAGATGATGAAGTACTAGCTCTTTATCGAAGGCTGCAGCGATGCTTTCTTTGTATGAGCCTTGCACTAAAACTAGGGAGTACTCTTTAAGTATATCAGTTATCATCAGTACAAATGTATCTTCTTGATTCTTTTCTATCGTTTCTTTCATTAAGTCTAGTAAATCATCTTTTCTCTTTTTCACTTCATCCATATCCATAGTCATGACTTGAGCGACACGTATCTTTTTCTTCGCGATATTAAATGACTTCACGTCCATCTTTAGTAGATCTTCACCCGCTACGTCCTTAATGCTTGCCGCTTCAGTAAACATATCTATAGCGTAGACATCTGGATCGATGCCAGCTATTGGCGCAAGAAAGTCTATCATCTTCGCGTCTGTCCTTGTGCTTGTTGGAGACTTAAGTAGAAGCGTATCTGAGATGATGGCTGAGATTAATAGCCCTGCTATATGCTTAGGAATTACTACGCCATTCTCAATAAACATCTTTGTGATGATGGTTGCTGTCGAGCCAAGTGGTTCGTTCCTAAAGTATAGCGGGAGCTTTGTCTCGACGTTGGCAACTCTGTGGTGGTCGATGATTTCAAGGATTTCAGCCTCTTCAATGTCGTCGACGGATTGAGTTCTTTCGTTGTGATCGACTAGGATGATGTTTTTCTTCTTATCGTCAAGCAAGTGATAACGGCTGACTGTGTTTATCACACGTCCGTCATTGTCAAGGACAGGGAAGCAGCGGAACCTGTTTTTGTTCATCTCGGCTTTGACGTCCGAAACAAAATCTTGTATGTGGAAGGTCTTGATGCCATCCTTTGTCATCGCGTACGACACGGGCACGCTTAGTGGAAGCACCCTCGATGCCATGAAGGAGTCGTATTCAGTTGATATGATGCTGATGCCTTTTTCCTTCGCCAAATTTAAGATCTTCTCGCTTATGTCGAAGCCGCCAGTCACTATCATGCAAGAAACATTTCTCTTGATTGCGTCTTCTTGAGCGTCCTCTCTGTCGCCGAGTATAACGACATCGTCTTCTTCTAT